>Ga0335079_10000994_pt1 | contig 32150 bp, 30 predicted proteins | sample Lox_Sample_33_FD_206719 | JGI IMG/M metagenome (GOLD analysis project Ga0335079, IMG submission 206719) | Soil microbial communities from Loxahatchee National Wildlife Refuge, Florida, United States - Lox_Sample_3.3 | ecosystem: Environmental > Terrestrial > Soil > Wetlands | place: USA...
GAGCGATCGCACGGATCTCCGAACATCCCGAGAGGTTTGGCGCGAGCGCGTTTGAGACTTCGCTGAAGCATACGCCTATCGTTAACCACCGGTCCTCCCACCGCCCTGTCGTAGAATCAAAAGATGGCCGCTCCCGCAACGGAAGTTTTTCAAACCTCGGGAATCGTCCGCCTCACGCGCCCGCAATTGATCTGGACGATGGCGGGGCTGCTGCTGTCGGTGCTGCTGGCGGCTTTGGATCAGACCATCGTCGGCACAGCGGAGCCGCGCATCATTGCGCAGCTCTCGGGGTTCGACCGCTATCCGTGGGTCGCGACGTCGTATCTGCTGTCCTCCACATTGGCCGTCCCGATCTTCGCCAAGCTCTCCGATATGTACGGGCGCAAGTATTTCTTCCTGGGCGGCTCGGCGATGTTCGTGCTGACCTCGGCGTTGTGCGGCGCCTCCGGTACCTTGACCTTCCTGCCGCTCGATGCCATGAACCAACTGATCGTCTTCCGCGGAATGCAGGGGGTGGGCGCGGGCATGATGATGGGGCTCGCATTCACCATCATCGGCGATATCTTTTCGCCGGCCGAGCGCGGCCGGTACCAAGGCTTCTTCGCGGCCACCTGGGGACTCGCTTCGATCTTCGGGCCGACGCTGGGTGGCTGGCTCACGGACCATGTCTCCTGGCGCGCGTGCTTCTACGTGAATCTGCCGGTGGGCCTAATTGCGATCTCGGCGATCTACCTCGAGTTTCCTGCTTTGAAACCACAGTTTGTGCGGCGCAGCCTGGATTGGGCCGGTCTGGTCTCGCTGATCGGCTGCATGGTGCCGCTGCTATTGGCCTTCACCTGGGTCACCGAGTATGGCTGGACCTCGACCCGCGTGGAAAGCCTGCTCGTGGTTTCCGTGGTGATGCTCGCGGCATTCATCTATGCGGAAACACGGGCGGAGGAGCCCCTTCTCCCGCTCACGTTGTTCAAGAGCTCGGTGATCAGCGTGTCGTCAATCGCGGTGTTCGTGTTGGGGATGGGAATGTTCGGCGTGATCATGTACTTTCCGCTGTACATGCAGGGGGTGCTGGGCGTTTCCGCGACGCAATCGGGCGGCCTGCTCACGCCCCTGATGATGGGGTCGGTGGGCGGCAGCATCATCACCGGACAATTGAACCTGCGTTGGGCGACTTACAAACCTTCCGCGGTAGCGGGCTCGATCCTGGTTGCGATCGGCATGGTTCTGTTTGCGCGCATGGACGCGAGCACGGCTCCCAATTCCGTCGTGTGGGCCATGATCGTGGCGGGTTTTGGCATGGGCTTGCTGCTGCCCGTGTACACGGTGGCGGTGCAGAATGCCGCGCCGCGCAAGCACATGGGCGCGGCCACAGCTTCCACCACGTTCTTTCGGCAGATCGGCAGCACGGTTGGCGTCGCGATCTTCGGAAGCATCCTGCTCACGAATTACCATCACGATTTCGCGCAGGGCGTGCCTCCCGGCACTTCGCCGGAGCTGCTGAAGTACTTCAGCAACCCGCTGATGCTGAGCGTACTCCGGGAACAGCTGCTAGCCGCGTTCGGCCATTATCCCGGCGGCCTGTTTCTGCTGCAAAGGCTGCTCGGTAACGTGCGCGTTGCGCTGGTGCATGGCCTCCAGTTGATCTTCTTCGTCAGCGCGGTGGTGATGGTGGCCGCAATTGCACTGAACGTGATGCTCAAGAACGTTCCCCTGCGGCGGCACCACGCGCCTGAGCCGGAAATCCCGGTAGGCTGATCTCGCAGCAAACTCTGTGGAGCACGCGCCAGTTGTTAGGATGGTAGCCATGACTCCCAACCAAGGCACGCCGCCGAAGCTGCCGATTCCAGGTGTGAAGAATCTGATCGCCGTGGGCTCGGGAAAGGGCGGCGTGGGAAAAACCACGGTCGCCGTGAACCTGGCGGTGGGGCTGGCTTCGTTGGGATACCAAACCGGCTTGATGGACGCTGATGTTTACGGGCCCAATGTGCCCCTCATGATGGGAATCAACCGAACCCCGATGGCGCATGGCGAGCGCATCCAGCCGCTCGAACAATATGGCGTGCGGCTCATGTCCATGGGCTTCCTCAGCCCCGGCGATAAACCGCTTGTGTGGCGCGGGCCAATGCTGCACAGCGTGATTCAGCAGTTTTTGCGCGGCGTGGATTGGGGCGACCTGGATTATCTGGTGATCGACCTACCTCCCGGAACGGGCGACGTTGCGCTATCGCTGATCCAGACCGCGCCGATTACGGGAGCGATCGTAGTGACCACGCCTTCTGACGTATCGCTCGAGGACGCGCGCAAGGCCATTCACATGTTCAACCAGGTGAAAGTGCCCATCCTGGGCATCGTGGAGAACATGAGCTGGCTAAGCTGTCCCCATTGTCATGAGCGCATCGACGTGTTCAGTTACGGAGGTGGCAGGCGTACCGCGGATGAATTAAGTGTGCACTTTCTGGCGGAGCTGCCTCTCGATCCCCAGGTGCGCGTCGGCGGCGATACCGGCAAGCCGATCGTCCTGCGAGGCAGCCAGGGCGAACCGTTTCTCGATCTCGCGCGCAAGGCGGTAGCTCGCGCTCTGGAGGAGAGCGTCCGCGAAGGGCCCAAGATCGAGATCAGCGATTAGTGGGTCAGGAAGACAGACGGCAGAAGGCGACCGTCTGTCCTACAGTGTCCGAGAAGTGACCTGTGGGGCAGACGATCGGTTTGTGTCGTCTGCCGGGACCACCTCTGAAGCCGGAACCGGGGGCCGCGATCTGCGCGAGAACCTTCGCGGCAATGCGGCCAGGGATGTCTTGAGCACGCCCAGGCCATACTCGCAGCTCCTCAAAAAGCCGATCGAGGATGCTTCGGGAAAGTAGCTGGTGGGACACGAGATCTCGCCGATCCGCGCGCCGCGCAGAATGCATTCCGCCAGAATCTGGTTGTCGAAGAGAAAATTATCGGAGAAGCTGCTCAGCGGTAGAGCGCGCAGCACCTCTTTGGTGAAGGCGCGAAACCCGGTGTGGTATTCCGACAGGCTGGCGCTGAGCATCAGATTCTGAAACAGTGTGAGGGCCCGGTTCGACACATATTTGTAACGCGGCATTCCGCCATGGAGAGCGCTGCCGACCAGGATTCGCGAACCGAGCACCACGTCATACACGCCAGAAGCGATCATGCTGGCCATGGGCACCACCAGCCGCGGCGTGTACTGATAGTCGGGATGCAGCATGACTACGATATCGGCGCCGCGATCGAGCGCTGCCTTGTAACAAGTCTTCTGATTGCCGCCGTAACCCAGGTTGCGGTCGTGCACGAGCACCGTCAGGCCCAATTCCCGCGCGATGGCGACTGTATCGTCAGCGCTGCGATCATCCACCAGAACGCGATCGTCAATCAGATCGGAGAGTTCGCGAACTGTTTTCTCCAGCGTGCGGGCTGCATTGTAGGCGGGCAACACCACGGCAACGCGCTTTCCCTCGATCAAGTGGTCGCCTCCAGGTGCGCCGGTGCGCGAAGGCGGGACGGGGCGGACACGTGGTAACCGGCAAACATCTCTAACATTGTAAGCGGAAACGAGACTCAGCTGTCGTGTTCTCTAATGGATCGGGCGGGCTTCCTCGGCAACAATGCGTTCGATCTGTTCCGAGTCCTCGCAGATCTGTTGGTACGCCGATATGATGCGTGAAGACGCGCGTTGGTGCCGGAGATACTGGCGGCGGTTCGCTTCGCGGTAATCCGAAGCACGCGCGCGCGCCGCCCTCCCGAGGCACGCAAGGACATTCTGCATGCCGAAATCAACGATCATTTCGTAGCAGGATTCGCACAAGTCGGCTTCTGCGGCCGGGTTCAGGGCGATATCACCTGCCGATGTGAGAGGACGGATAGGATGTATGATCACGGCCAGTTCCTACACCTGTTTTATCCCGGTCAGTTGCCGGTATAGTCTCATGTGAAGCCAAACAGAAGCGGCGCAGCCGATCGCGGCGACGACCGCCGGTATTACTCGGCCTAACAGCAGAAATCCGAGGAACCCATACACCAAAAGGAAAACACTGAACCAGACCCAAGACGTAGATGCCATCCGAACGGCCCATAGCACGACCGCCAACAACCAGACGGCCGCACTGCGCTTGAGTCGGCCGCACTCCCCGCCATTCATAGCCGCTTCCGGGCTCACTTGCAGTTAGCCGCCGTTAGTACCCGCAGCACCAACTCCTCACTGATGCCATAGGTATCCCATGCAAAGGTGAAGTCATCGGTAGCCGCGCCGCGCTCCGAGAGGATCGCCTCGGGAGAGCCGGCCGACTCATCCAACCAATGCCGATGCAAAGCGGTCCTCCCTTCCAACGCCTGGACTAGCCGCTCCCTGCGCCCCGGAGCCGCCTCGCGCCACAGCGCCAGCAGCGGCTTGGTCCAACAATCCGGATCGAGAATGGTTTCGGTGACTAGCGCTCCTTCGAGCTTGGCTCCCTGGAGTTCGGCCCCGTGCAGATCCGCTCCGCGGAGATCGGCGCCTGTTAAATCGGCGCCCGTGAAATCCACGTAGGTGAGGTGCGCCCGCCGGAGATCCGCTCGACGCAGATCGGATCCGGCCAGCTTGGCGCCGTTCAAATAAGCGCCGCGGAGGTCTGCCAGTCTCAGATCGGCCCCGCTTAGATCGCGCCCTTCCAGATCGGCTGCACACAGATCCGGGACATAGGCCGGATCGCTTTTCCGCAATCCATTCCACGCCTGCACGCTTTGCTTGAGCATAGACGCACCTCTCCCCCAATGCCAACGCAAACGCAAACCGATTGACGTTGCTGGTAACTACGCTATGGCCTGTGCCCTGCCGGCACTAGCTAAATCGACGGGGATTTAAGACTAACGAATCTTATTATTGCTGAGAAAAATTACGGAGTCAATATACTTTTTCGAAATTGCCGAAAGTACTCAACACCACGCTAGGGTGCGGGCTCGATGCGCAAGACGGCGCCGGGGTCCTCGTCAGTCAGCAAGTATAGAAGCCCGTCCGGCCCCTGGCGCACATCGCGGATGCGCTGGTGCAACTCACTCAGCATGGTTTCGCGGCGCAATTCCTCTTGTTTCTCGTTTAATACGATGCGCTCCAGATGGCCCGTGCCCGGAATCTCCCCGGTGCGCATGGAACCCACAAACACATTGCCCTTCCAGGTTGGGAAGCGGTCGGCGGTGTAGAACGCCATGCCGGAAACGGCGATCGAGGGTACCCAGAACACCAGCGGCGGCTCCATGCCGTCGCGCCACGGCACTTCCGAAACGCGCGGCCCTTCGTATGTGCGTCCGTAGTTGATCGTGGGCCAGCCATAGTTCTTGCCCGCTTCGATGATGTTGATCTCATCGCCGCCGTCGGGGCCGTTTTCGTTCGACCACAATTCGCCGTTCCGCGGGTTGACTGCGAGGCCCAGTTGATTGCGATGGCCGAGGGAGTAGATCTCGGGCCGGTAGCCCGAGCGGCCGGCGAACGGATTATCGCCCGGCACGGTGCCATCGTCACGGAGGCGCAGCACCTTGCCGTTCAAACTGCCGGGCTCCTGCGCGTAGTTGCCGCTGGCGGCGCCGGTAGCCATGTAGAGCATGCCGTCGCGGCCGAACGTGATACGCGCGGCGGAGCCGGGCCCTTCCCAACGATCGGTCACGAGCAAGTCGTGGACATCGGTCAGCGCAGAGCCATCGAACCGGCCGCGCGCCAGGGCCGTCGATACCTTACCATCCACCGGAGCCTTGGTGTAGGTCAAATAGATCAGCCGGTTTTCCGCAAACTTCGGATGGAGCGCGATGTCCATGAGGCCGTACAGCCGCACTCCGTGGACCTGAGGCACACCGCTGACCGGAGCCGGATCGAGCACTCCGTTGCGGATGACGCGCAGGCGGCCGGGGCGCTCGGTGAGCAGCATATCGCCGCCGGGAAGGAACGCCAGGCTCCAGGGGTGCGACAGGCCTTTCGCCAACACCACCACCCGGATCTTATGCTGCTCGGCCGTGTCGATGACGAAAGGTCCGTCGCCGAGAGGAGCCACTTTCGCGCCGATGGGCGTTCGCGGCTGCGGCGGAGGCTGCTGCGCCGCAAGCGTCACACTCAAGACGAATCCTGACCAGAAGAGCCGGCTCATAGCGCTTGACGCTATCACGGGCCGGAGACGCCGCGCAAGCGCGAGCCATCCCCTACGCGAACGGGCCGCGACTGGGTTTGGCAGCGCGCGATAGAATCAATAACAACCGTGACGCCGACTGTTGAAGCGCTGATTCTCGATCTGCTGGAGTGGCTCGCCCGCCGCGATCGGTCGTACGAGGAAACAATGGACGCATGGCGCACGTCCTGTCCCAAGCTCCCGGTTTGGGAGGACGCCAACGATCGCGGATTGGTCTCGATCAAAAACGGCAACGGCCGATCATCCGTTCGCGTAACGCCCGCCGGATTTGAGCTTCTCAAGACGTTGAGACCGGAGCGGGGCCTGCACTGAAGGTGGCAAAACGCCCATGAAGACTCTCGTTTTGACCTTGCTTCCAGCCACGGCCGACAACACCATCCACGGCGCAACCCTACCCGCCTATCTGTTCGCGGTCATAGCGGTCATCAGCCTCGTGCGCAGCTCGATCCACATTCTTGCGCGCGATGGAGGAGCGGGCAGCATCGCCGGGATGGATCTGTCCGTGTCCGGCGGAGATGGCATCGTGTTCGCCTTCGGATTGTGGGGAAGCGCGCAGTTGGTCTATGCGTTCATTCAATTGGCCGTCGCGTTCCGTTACCGGTCCCTGGTACCCGCCATGTATCTTTTGTTGTTTGTCGAAACGCTGTTGCGCATGTTGGTGGGTCGCCTGAAGCCGGCAACCTTCGCGCATAAGCCGCCTGGCGCCATCGGGAACTACGTCATATTGCCCTTGTCATTGGTGATGCTGGCCTGGTCTCTCTGGCCGTGACGCGCAGGCCGGAGCCGATCCCGTGAAGATTTCCATTCTCGACGACTACTTCGATACTCTGCGAACGCTTCCCTGTTTTCGCAAGCTCGAAGGACACGAAGTGGAAATCTGGAACGACCATGTGGGCGATGTCGACGAGCTTGCGCACCGGCTAAAGGAAACTGAGGCGCTGGTGTTGATTCGCGAGCGGACGAAGATCTCCGCTCCTTTACTCGAACGGCTCCCCAACCTGAAGCTCATCAGCCAGCGCAGCGTCTATCCGCACATCGACATCGCAGCATGCACCAGGCTCGGGATTATCGTGTCCTCGAACATGCATGCGGGAACCCCGTCTTACGCCACCACGGAACTGACCTGGGGGCTCATCCTCTCCGCCATGCGGCAGATTCCGCAGCAGGTGGCGGCGCTCAAGTCGGGAATCTGGCAAACTGGCGTCGGCCGAACCCTGCGCGGCGCGACTCTCGGCATCTACGGCTACGGCCGCATTGGAGAGGCAGTCGCCGGTTACGGGCAGGCATTCGGCATGAACCTGCTGGTGTGGGCAAGAGAAGCATCGCGGGAACGCGCCCGGGCGAATGGTTACCGGCCAGCGTTATCGAAGGAGGCGTTCTTCGAAGAAAGCGACGTGATTTCGTTGCACATGCGCCTGGTCGATGCAACCCGCGGCATTGTGACCGCGTCCGATTTGGCGCGCATGAAACCTTCGGCTTTGCTGGTCAACACCAGCAGGGCCGGCTTGATTCAACCGGGCGCCCTCATCCGCGCACTGGAACAAGGCCGCCCGGGCATGGCGGCCGTCGATGTGTTCGATGATGAGCCGGTTCGAGACATCCATCATCCGCTGCTGACGAGCAACAACGTGGTCGCGACACCGCACATCGGCTACGTGACCCTGGAAGAATACGAAATCCAATTTGTCGATATCTTCGACCAGATTACTGCCTTCTGCGCCGGCAAGCCGATCAACGTTGTGAATCCAGCCGTCCTTCGCTAGTGGCGCGACCTGTGGCGGGGTCACTCTCGTGCGGCACTCAATTGACGAACCGTGCCGCCCGTCCGAGCTGACTCGAGGACGGCCTCGATCACGGCCATGTTCGCGAGGGAGTCTTCCAGCGGTGTTGGAACGTCACCGTTATTGCGTACGGCGCGGCAGAACGAGTCGGCCTGAATGGTGTACTGATCGCAAGCCGGCAGTTCCTCGATTCGAATGCCTCCGCCCCACAGGTCCGCGCCACTGTCAACCAGGAGCCGGCTGTTCCGCTGCGGCGATGGATTGAACGGTACTTCGACCTCAATGCGCCCTTTGGTGCCGAGGATCTGGATTCTTTGGTAGTAGACAAGCTGCGTGCTGCAAGTGAATACGCAATGACCTGACGGAAATCCGAGAACCGCCGAACTGAGCCGGTCGACCTGATATTCGGGATCGTATTCGATTAGCGCCGTCACCCTTTGCGGTTCCGCTTCAAAGAGAAACCGCGACATCTGAATTGGATAACAACCAATATCCATAAGTCCGCCTCCACCGAACTCACGAACGTTACGGATATTGGCGGGATCGCGATTGAAAAAACTGAAGGCACCCATGATGGCCCTCAGGTTCCCGATCTCTCCCGAACGGACGAGTTCGCGAGCCCGCAGCCATTGGGGGTGGGTTCGAACCATGAATGCCTCGCCCATCTTCACACCGGTCCGGTCACGAACCGCCATCAGCTTCCGGCATTCTTCAACACTCATCGCGACAGGCTTCTCGCAGAGGACATGCTTGCCGGCCTCGGCTGCGCGGATCGACCAGGGTACGTGCAAATGGTTGGGAAGCGGGTTGTATACAGCTTCGATTTCCGGATCCTGCAGCACCTCCTCATAGGACCCAAATGCCTTCGGAATACCTAGCCTCCTTGCGGCTTCGGTAGCGCGTCCCAGACTCCTCGAAGCGATGGCCACCACCTCACAGGATTCGCTTCGTTGCATAGCCGGGATCACCTTCTCAGTTGCGATTCTTGCGACGCCCAGGACTGCCCATCGCACTTTGCTGTTCATAGTCCGAGTTTCCCAGATCGGCAGACGTTTCATCGTCGCCGGATTCATAGGTGGTTGGGCGTGTACAATGCCCTCTGTTGGACAGCGATCGCGAACAGCAGTTCCTAAAAGCCGAACGTGAGGTCGAGCTGCATAGCGCCGAGCTCAAGAAGGAGCTCCACCTCGGCGACCTCGTCCTTTTTCAACTGCTCTACATCATCGGGCTGCAATGGATCGGAACCGCGGGCAAGCTGGGTTCCGCCCACATCATGTACTGGATTCCCGCCGTGCTGCTGTTCTACGTCCCGTCGGCGATCGTGGTGGTCCATTTGAATCGCGAGATGCCGCTCGAAGGGGGCCTCTATCAATGGGCCAAGTTGCGGTTGGGCGATTTGGCCGGCTTTCTGACGGCCCTGAACATATGGGCGACCATCGTACTGGTAATCGCTTCGACCGTCTCGCAGATTACCGACAATCTGGTGTATGCTGCCGGCCCGTCCGGCGCTTGGATCGCCGAAAACAAGGGGGTAACCATCGCGGTAGGCGCGGTCTTGACAGGGGGATTGATGCTTCTGGCTGTGCGCGGGCTGGCCCTCGCCAAGTGGCTGCATAACGCAGGAGGCTTCGTCCTGCTCCTGGCCCTCGCCGGGATGGTGTTGTTCGCTCTGCCGCGGTGGCTGCGCGGGGGAGCGGCGGTCGCCCCGGCAGCTCTCACCTTTCCGGCCGTTTCTCTGCTGAATCTGAACCTGCTCGGCAAGATGAGCTTTGCGGCTTTCTGCGGGTTCGATGGCTGCGCCATTTTTTCGGGAGAAGTTCGGGATGCGAACGTGGCGCGCACCATCCGCCGTTCGATATGGTTGGCCGCTCCATTGATCGCGCTGTTCTATATTCTGGGTACCGCCAGTGCGCTCACGTTCAGCCGGCCAGCGGACCTCGACCTGATCGCCCCCACCACGCAAGCGTTAAGCCGGGGCGCTCAAGCAACGGTTCTGCTGCCGGCACTGGTCCGCTATGTAGCGCCCGTCGTGGCGGTTCTCTTCATCTGCAACCTCGTCGGGGGCTCCAGCCTGTTCTATAACGCCGTGATCCGCCTGCCCATGGTGGCTGGATGGGATCACCTGTTGCCCGGATGGCTGAGCCGCCTGCATCCGCGCTTCAAGACGCCGGTAGGCTCTATCGTATGCATCAGCATCGCCATTTTCAGCTTGACGGTGCTGGGCAACCTGGGGGTAGGCGCTCAGGAGTCTTTTCAATTGGTGAACAGCGCCGGCCTCACCTGCTGGGGCCTTACCTATCTGGTGATGTTCGCCATCCCGCTGGCGGCGCCCGGTGAAAAGCCCTCCTGGGGCGTACGCGTCGCTGCACTTTCCGGATTCCTGATGACGCTGCTGTATGTGGTCTTATCGGTCTTCCCGGTCATCGACGTGCAGAACGTGGCTTCGTTCGCGGCCAAGCTGGGCGGCGTTGTTCTCGGCATCAACCTGCTCGGCGCGTGGTATTTTCGGCGCGTCAACCAACAGCGGTAGTGCGTTTAAGGGCTTATCGCAGACCGACTACGGCCGCGAATCCTGCTGGAGAGCGCGCTGCAATTCACAAACATGCCCGGGACGGCATTCCGGATCCCCGGCTGTCCATCGCAGGCACACGAAGCAAAGGCTTAGATCCTCGCTCGCGCCTTGTTCCGGGGAGAGGGGTGTTTTCATGCCGGCCAGGGTATCCGGAACGGCGGACGATGTCTCTTCCATCACTGCGGTCATCGGCCTATCCTCACTTTTTGGGAATACTAGCTACACGATAGCCCAAATATATTAAGATTACAAGGTCCTTTTATATAATGTAAACGCGATTCAGCCTGCGGATCGGACAGCGGTGGGCCTCGTGGCCTCTCCCGTCTTGCGCCGACAACCATCGTTCGCAACACTCACATACAATATTCCCAACATGACAAAGTTCCTTTCGCAACGGTTGACCCGCCGGCAGGCTCTCGAAATGTTGGGCATCGGCGCTGCATCCAGCGCCGTAGCGCGGCGTGGGTTCGCGCAGGCGCCGGTTTTTCCGAAAGGCGCGATCATCCGAACCCTTCTCAAGGACTACGCGCCCGAGGATTTGGCTGGCGGCGCCACGCTGTTCCATGAGCACATGCAGCTCGCTCCTGATTTCAATGCGAAGTTTGCAGCTGCCGCAGCCGCCGCTCGGGCCGCGAATGGCTTGCCACCGCTTCCCGGGCGTGGCGGCCCCGGCCGCGGCGCTCCCGCAGGACCCGACATCATGCACGATGTCGACCTGATGGCCGCCGAAGTCGCCAAGACGAAAAGCGAGGGCGTCGCGTGCATTGTCGACGCCGGCCATCCGGATATGGGACGCAGCGTCGACTTTCTGCGTCAGGTGTCGATGAAGTCCGGAGTGCCGATCGTCGCCGGGGGTGGTTTCTACTCCCAGCCGTTTTATCCGAAAGAGATCTCCACCATGAGCGAAGACCAGATCGTGAAGGCGCTCATCAAGCAGGCGGACGAGGACGTCCTCGGCGCATTCGGCGAAATCGGTTCCTGGGACGAAATCACTGCCGATGAGCGCAAGGTTTTCCGCGCTGTCGGCCGGGCGCACGTGGCCACGAACATTCCGATCTTCACGCACACCGGAATTCCCGGCAAATCCGCGCTGGAACAGCTCGACATTCTGGAGGACGCCGGCGTGAAGCCCGAGTGCGTGGTCATTGGACACCTCGGCAACCTGGTCGACCCGAATGTGTATGTGCAAAAGACCATCTGCCGGCGCGGCGCTTTTGTTGGTTTCGACCGGCAGGGCGGCAACAACGATGCGCAGCAGGTCCCCATGGCCATGGCGCTCATTGAGGCAGGCTTTGCCGACCACTTGATGTTCTCTGCCGATGCATCCAGCGGTTATGCCAAAACACTAACCGTATTTTTGCCGAAGCTAAAAGCTGCCGGTGTGAACGACGAGGTTCTGCACCATATCATGGTGGACAATCCCCGCCGGTTTCTCGCGTTCGTTCCCAAGCGGCCCCGAAAGAAGTAGACGCCGCTTCCTGACGCGGCGGTTCTGTGTCGGCCAGAGAGCCGCGCGTAAGCCAGCGCGTCAACCAGCACACTCTTCGCCGCCGAGCAGGGTTACGCTAGTCTGGATCTATGGAAGGCAGGGCCGTGAAGTATTGGCAGCGTTTGGGCGCGGTCGAACGAGCGTTTCTGGTCGCCATCGCGCTCTATGCTCTGTTGTACTACACGCGCATCGCGCCGGGCCTCGCCACTCTGTTCGCAGTCGTTGCCTTCGCCCTGGGGTTGGTTACGCTTATTCGGTTGGTGCGGCGCTCGCTGTGGCGCCTGCGCTATCGCCTGGTGGCCGCCTACCTGCTCATCGCGGTTGTGCCGGTCGGGCTGATCCTGCTACTGGCAGCCATCGCCGGCCGCATCATCATTGGCGAGATGGCCGTGTACCTGGTGAACAACGAACTCTCGCGCCGCATGAGCGTATTGAGCGGACCAGCCAATGGGCTCTTGCGGCTATCGAACGACAATCCCAACGAACTCCTCGCGCGCCTTGCACCGCTGATTGGATCGCGTTTTCCGACGTTCGAAATGGTCCTCAACGGGAAGACCGAGGTGCACTATCCGCCCGATTCGAAGATGGAGCAACCTCCACTCCAATGGGGCGATGCGAATGGGTTGATTCTCCGGAACAAACATTTGTACGCATGGGTGCATTCGGTGGCGGACCATCAGCAGCTCACGCTGGTGGCGCCCATCAGCCACGAGTTGCTGAGCCAGTTGGTTGCCACGCTAGGCGACGTGGATCTGCTGCCCTACACCACGCGGACCTCAGGGAGCCGGCTGCCAGTCAAGCAAAATGCCCTCGATTTCGAGGTCGCGTTCGCCTACCCCATGGAGATCGATTCCTGGAGCTCTCCCCAGGATCGCCAACAGGGGACGCTGGTGGTGGACACCCGCGTCTTCGCGGTGCTGGCGGCTGTCTTCGGCGAGAACTTTCGGTTGGCCGAAGGCTGGCTCAACTTTTTTGCGGCGGTTACGGTCCTGTTCCTGCTCGTCGAACTCGCCGCCCTGATTCTCGGTTTCCGGCTCAGCCGCAGCATTACCGGCGCGGTTCACGAGCTCTATCAAGGCACGCTGCATGTGCAAAAGGCGGACTTCTCCTACCGGATTCCGGTGACGGGCAACGATCAGCTCGCGGAATTGAGCACCTCATTCAACAACATGACGGACAACATGGGCAAGTTGATCGTGGTGGCCAAGGAGAACGAGCGCATGCAAGCGGAGCTGGAGATCGCGCGGCAGGTGCAGGCGCGTTTGTTTCCCAGCGCCGCTCCGTCGTTGGAGGGTCTCAAACTCGCGGCCGTTTGCAAACCGGCGCTTACCGTATCGGGCGACTACTACGATTACCTGCCGGTCTCCGACCGCTCGGTGGCGTTCGCCATCGGCGATGTCGCCGGCAAGGGCATATCCGCGGCGTTGCTGATGGCTGCGATTCAATCCACCATGCGCACGCAGTTGGCCGGCCCCGCGCAGGAACGCTCGACGGCCGATCTGGTGGCCACCTTAAACCGGCAGCTTTATGCCACCACCAGCACCGAGAAATATGCCACCTTCTTCTTCGCAATCTACGACGACGCCCGGCACACCTTGACGTACACCAATGCCGGCCATTTGGCTCCGCTGCTGATTCGCCGCAGCGAGTTCCACCCCTTAAAACCTACAGGCACCGTGGTCGGCTTATTTCCTGCAGTGCAGTACGGAGAAGAAACGATTCCGCTCGAAACGGGGGATATACTGGTGACCTACACCGACGGCATCGCCGAGCCGGAGAACGTCTACGGAGAAATGTTTGGGGAAGAGCGATTGCGAGAGTTGCTGTTGCGCTATGCGCAGACCGAGTCGTCCGAACTCATCGCCCGCGTCATGGAAGCTGTGATTCAATGGACCGGCTCCTCGGAACTGCAAGATGACATGACCATGCTGGTGGCTCGACGCGTATGAAGGTGCTCACGGCCGCGCAAATGCGCGAGGTAGACCGGCGTACTTCGGAGCGCGGAGTGCCGGGAATCGTACTGATGGAGAATGCCGGGCATCGCGTGGTCGAGTTCCTGGAACGGCGCTTGGCGCCGCTGGCTGCGCAACGGATCGCCGTGCTGTGCGGCAAAGGCAACAATGGCGGCGATGGGATGGTGGTGGCTCGCCAGCTCCATACGCGCATTCGCCCGGCGGCTCTCGATGTGGTTTTGTTCGCCGATCCGAGCGAATTGAAGGGCGACGCCGCAACTAATTACCGCATGCTCGGGGCCTGTGGCTGCGCGTTGGGGAGCGAGATCCCCGCAGCCGCACGGAATGCCACTTTGGTGATCGATGCGCTGCTGGGGACCGGCGTCAGCGGCCCAGCCACGGGGCGGATCCTAGAAGGTATTCGGGAAATTAACTGCGGGTTTCCGCTGGCGAAAGTAGCCGCAGTGGACATTCCGTCCGGCATGCCCAGCGATTCGGGCGAGGCGGTTGGCGAAATCGCCCGCGCCGATTACACGATCACGTTCACGGCGCCAAAGGTAGGTCAGGCGCTCGCGCCGAACTGCGATCGCATCGGCGAATTGGCGGTCTGTCCGATCGGCAGCTCACCGGAGCTATATGAAAACGACGCTTCGATCTTTCTTTCGTTGATCGAGTCCTCGATGTTCCGGCACCTTCTCGCACCGCGACCGCCCTCCGGCCATAAGGGGACATTCGGCCACGTGCTAGTGGTCGCCGGTTCGCGCGGCAAGACTGGCGCCGCGGCGATGAGCGGAATGGCGAGTTTGCGGGCCGGCGCGGGACTCGTGACTGTGGCATCGGCATCGAGCGCAATTCCGATCATTGCAGGACACGCGGCCGAGCTCATGACGGAGCCGCTCGAAGAGAACGAGGCCGGCGGGATTTCGCGAAACGCCCCCATCGAGCGCCTGGCCGAAGGCATGACTGTGATCGCCATGGGACCGGGCATGGGCCGCCATCCTGACGTCGAAGCATTGGTCACCGAAGCCTCCGAGAAGCTGGAGCAACCGATGGTGATCGATGCCGATGGCTTGACGGTAAAGATCCACGCCAAAGGCAAGGTGCGCGTCATGACACCGCATCCGGGAGAAATGAGCCGCTTGACCGGCAAGAGCATAGCGGAAGTGCAGAAGGACCGCGTCGGCGTGGCGCGTGCCTTCGCCATGGCGCACGGCGTCGCGCTCGTGCTCAAAGGCCAGCGCACCGTGATCGCTTTTCCCGATGGCGCTGTCTGGATCAATCCAACCGGCACGCCGGCTCTCGGAACCGGCGGTACCGGTGACATCCTCACGGGCCTGATCGCCGGGTTCCTCGCGCAGTTTCCTCACGATTGGCAGAGCGCGGTGGCTGCCGCAGTCTACTTGGGCGGGCTGGCCGGCCAGTTGGGCGCGCGCGAGCTGGGTGACAAAAGCCTGGTCGCCACCGATCTGCTGCGCTACCTTCCCCGGGCCATGGAGGAGTGTGCCGGTTTACCGCACGGCGTCTGAAGAGGAGACCATTGCGCTCGGCGAAAGGCTGGCGGGTGAGCTTCCACCGAAACGAGTAGTGCTGCTGATCGGCCAATTGGGTGCGGGCAAAACCACCTTGGCGAAGGGCATCGTCAAAGGTTTAGGCGCGGCCAATGCGGACGAGGTCTCAAGCCCCACCTTCACGTTGATCCACGAGTACGACTCCCAACGCCGCGTATATCATGTCGATCTCTACCGGCTGGATCAGCCGCGCGAAGTGGCCACGCTGGGACTCGAAGATCTGTTCGATCGGCCAGCGGTCGTTCTCATCGAGTGGGGCGAACGCTTCCCACAGTTCCTTCCAGCCGAACGTACCGAAATTCGCATCCGGACCGTCAGCGGCGACGAACGTGAGATCGAGGTGCGGACGGTCGCCGAAGCCGTGCCATAATGACTGAGCCGCGACCAAAAGGAGCGGTGCCTTTCACGGAGGAAACACCTTGAGCGCATCCGGAACACCGGCAGTCACACCCGATCGAATTCTCCAAATTGCGTGGGGTTATGCCCCGCCCATCATCGTGGCAACCGCCGCCAAGCTGAACTTGTTCGACGCCCTGGAGCACGGACCGCAAACGGCCGCGGCAGTCGCCCGCCGCACCAAGACATCCGAGCGGGGCATACGGCCTTTGCTGAATGCGCTGGTGGGTCTCCAGCTATTGGCGAAGAGCGGCAAGGACCAATACGCGCTGACGCCGGAAAGCGCTGCGTTTCTGGTCAGCGGCAAGCCTGGCTACCTTGGCACGGTCTTGCAGCACCTGGGACGCGACCTGGTTCCGCAGTGGCTCGAACTGCCGGATACGGTGCAGAGCGGCCGCCCCGTGCGCGACGTAAGCCAGGAAGCGGGCGCGGAATTCTTCGAGTCTCTGGTGGTGGGTCTGTTTCCATTGAACTTCCCGGCGGCCCAGGCGCTTGGAAAAGCTCTGAACCTGGGCGCCGCCAAGCCGATCAAGATCCTGGATATCGCTGCGGGCTCGGGCGTCTGGGGCATCGGCATTGCACAACACGCGGCCGGATCGACCGTAACCGCAGTGGATTGGCCGAACGTACTCGAAGTAACCAAGCGATTCGCCGCCGAACACGGAATGGCGGACCGATTCTCTTATGTCGCCGGCGACATGCAAACCGTGAACTTCGGACACGGCTACGACGTCGCGGTTCTGGGCCACATTCTGCACAGCGAAGGCGAAAAGAAAAGCCGCGAGCTACTGAAAAAGGTGGCACAGTCACTCGCGCCCGGCGGTATCATCGCGATCCCCGAGTACCTGGTCAACGAAGAGCGGACCGGCCCGCCGATGGGTCTTTTCTTCGCCATCAACATGCTGGTCAACACCGATGAGGGCGACACCTTCTCTTACGAAGAGATCAGCCAATGGCTGCAGGAAGCCGGATTCACCAATCCGCGCAAGATCGAGCCCGGCGGGCCGGCAGCAGTGGTGGTGGCGCAGAAGGCGTGAATCACCCCCAGATGTAGAACAGCGCCATCAGGCAGAGCCACATCCCGTCCAGGAAATGCCAGAAGATGGCGCTTGCATCGATCACCGTCCTTTTCGCCGGCCCGAGCGTAAAGCGTAGCGCCTCGATATCGACATACACGACCGCGGCGATCGCGCCCAGGACGTGCGCGGCGTGCGTCGCCGTGAGGATGTAGAAGAAGGACGTGGCCGGGTTCGACGCGATGAAGAATCCGGAATTTCGCAATTCGCGCCAGGCGAGCGCCTGCCCCAGCAGGAAAAGAATTCCCAACACGGTAGCCCCCGTCCACCACCAATTAAAGCCGACACGGTCAGCGGCCCTCAGTTGCCGGCGCGCCTTTTCCAGCAACGCGCTCGAAGCTACCAGCGCGCCGGTGTTCCACCACAAGATATGCGGCTTTGGCATGCTGACCCAATCAACGGCGATCACGCGGCGCATGACGAAGGCCGCCAGCAGGGCCAAGAAGACCATCGAACTCGATATTAGTAACAGGTAGAGGCCGAGGAGAGAGGCTCGACGCCGGACGCCGGGAACATCAGCGGAGCTGCCTCCGCCCCGTCCCCACTCACCGGGCGGAGGCGGACCATGCACGATATCATCCGTGAGGCCGGCCATTCAGAACGAATTGTTACTTTCCCGAAAAGACCGCCTAGGAAACCGGGGGCAGGGCAAGGTTTGCTTTTGCCAAAGCGCGCTGTAGCATGCTCACGGCATGAATCTCCGGAACGCCGCGCGCGATGGAGATTTCCGAGACCAGCATGTAGCGAGCCCGGTCCATCATCTTCTTCTCGCGGAACGATAGCGGCTTTTCGATCTGCAAATGCAGAAGGCCTTTGAAGACCTCGGCTGCCCTCAGCAGATCGCCGCTTAGCATCTTTTCGGAATTGTCCTTGAAGCGCGCTTTCCAGTCCGGGTTCACGGAACAGGTTCCGTTCGCCAGGAAAGACAGCACGCGCGAAATTTCCCGATCCTTGGTTACCCGGCGCAGCCCGATATTGGCCGCATTGGAAAACGGCACCAGTACGGTGACGCTGTTGTAACCGAATCGAAGCAGGTAGAAACGCTCATAGTCGGACCCGAAGGACCGACTGCTAATATTCTCGATCGTCCCAACACCCTGGTTGGGATAGACGACCTTGTCGCCGATCTGGAAGGTCATACGGGGTCCCCCACAAACCACCGCGCTCTAGTTCTATTGGCCGCTGAGTACAATAACTCTTGCATAGTACGCTTGCAGGGGAACTCTGTCAAGAGGCTCTTTACGACCAAAACCGCCATCTGACTGGCCTTTTCGTCAGTCACACGGCGTCCACGGAAAGCGCTTAGGAACATAGTACTACGGCCAGCCACCCCAAGTGTACACCTGGAAGAGGTGGTTGTCGGAAATGTGGTTACGAGCCGGCTTGAAACACCTTCGTCTCGTCTGGCTCGCTGGGCAATCCCCGCTCGGCAAGCAGCACCCGCCGCAGGCTGCGCAGATCGTTTAGAATCCGGCGGCTGGAGGTGATATGGAGGTTCAGTTTATCCAGGTTGTAGGAAACCAGGAGCAGCGCCTGCTTACGGCGGTCCGCGCCATCCCGTTCGGCGGCGGTGATCTCTTCCTCGATTTCGCGGCGCGCTTCGGTCAGCTCTTCAGCCAGCATCGCAACATATTCGTGCGAGCCTTCGATACTGTCAAACGGCGTTTCGTCTCGTAAGTCCACGCATACGCCTTTCCGCCCCGACGGGCCCCAACCTTCATTAACAGGATTTTATTATTTTCGCACAAAAGCGCGCTCGGCGATCCCGGAGTTTTCTGGATCCCGCTGAGCGGCTGGCGATGGATGGCCCAAAATGGATGTGATCTTTCGTACAAACTCGGCGTGGGAGAAGTGTTGCGCGTGCTGCTCGAGTTGGCGCGGCTGGAAGCGCGCTTCAAGCACTTCGAAACGCCGAAGCGCCTCCGCCAAAGAGGCCTCGTCCGGCGACTCGTAAAAGACGCCTCCCAACGGATCGGTCAATGGAACGCTCTCGCGGACGCCGCCGTGTCCCAGTGCGATCACGGGCTTGCCGCTGGCTAAAGCCTCGACCGGGGTGATGCCGAAATCCTCCTCCCCAGGAACGATCAGCGCGCGGCACCGTGCGTATAACCTGCGAAGGTCGTCATCGGCTACGCGCCCGGCAAACTCCACGTTGGGGCCGGTCATCGCTTTGAGCCGCGAGTACTGGGGGCCATCGCCTGCGATCATGAGGCGCTGCCCGGTGCGGGCGAATAGCCTGACGACGGTATCGATGCGCTTGTAGGGAACCAGTTCCGACACGATCAGGAAGTAGTCCTCGGCAGCCTCCCAATGGAACGAGTCCACATCGACGGGCGGATAGACCACGTCGGCTTCGCGCCGGTAGGTTTTCCAGATGCGGTTCCGTACGTGGTAGCTATTGGCCAGAAACTGATCGACCCGCGCGGCGGAGGCGTAATCCCACAGACGCAGGTAGTTACTCAAGGGGACCATGAGGGCCCGCTTCACCCGCGAAGTCGTAAACTCGGTGCGATAGGCCGGGTAGAGGTCCCACAGGTAGCGCATCGGAGTGTGGCAATAACAAATGTGACGCGCCGTCGAAGGCGCGATCACGCCCTTGGCCGGACCGGACTCACTGCTGAGGATAAGGTCGTACCCTCGCAGATCGAAGCTCTCGAGCGCCATCGGCATGAGCGGCAGGAGCGACCTGTAACCCCGTTTGAGCGGATTCAGAAAGGATGCGGTGATGCGGTGTTTCCGGACCTCCGGGCCGAGGGTTTCCGGGTCGCAGAAGAGTGTGAAGATATCCGCTTCGGGGAGAAGCCGGCAGAGTGCGTCCAGCACCTTTTCGCCGCCACGGCGGTTGAGCAGCCAGTAGTGGACGATCGCGACGCGCATGTCCATTTCAAGCTTATAGCGGCGGGAGCGAGAGACTTGTAAATATCCGAGGGGTTGATCGAGGTGGCGCAGGCCATCGGTTTCCAGTGGCCTGCGGCAGGTGACAGGCGACAAAAGACGATCGCCTGTCCTACAACAACCAGGAGTTATGCCGTCAGCGCCACCACGAACTGTTCCATCACGATGCGGTCGTCGGGGCGAGCGTCGCGCAGGCCGCGGTCGGCTTGGAAGATCAGCTTGAGCGCGCGTTCGAGTTGGGGCTTCGTGAACTTCGAAACCGTCTGATAAATTTGATCGGCGCGCGAGCCCCAAACCGAGACGCCTAATCGGTTGAAGTGGCTCTGAATCTGCCCGGCGCTTTTTAGCCCGGCTTCGCGCGCCACCAGAGCCAGCCGGAACTGAGTGGATAAGAACGCCAGCACCAGAGGCAGGTAGACGCCTTCCTTGCTCAGGGTGTCGAGAATCTCCAGCGACCGGGTGCGGTCGCGCCGGCCCAAGGCATTCACCAAAACGAAAATTGTTGTGGCGCGGGCCTCAGGAACCAGGGCAGCGATTTCATCCACGCCTACCGGTTTCTGGCCTGAGAAGAGCGCCAGTTTCTCAATTTCCACGGCGATGCGCGCCACGTCGGCGCCTAAGGACTCGATGAGCAGGTCGAGCGCCTCGGGGTCCAACTGCATACCGGCGCGGCGAAGAAGTGCCTCGGCTTCCGCGCGGGCCTCGTGAGGCGCGAAACGGCGAAGCTCCACCGCGTCATGAATGGCGCTATAGAACTTTCGCACGCGCTCCTGCTTGCGCTTATCGTCGCCTTCGAAATCGTAGCGCGTAGCTTCGAAGACCACGGTCACAGCCGGGGTGGGGTCCTTCAGGTAATCGTGCAAGGGCGCGGCGCTGCCTCCGCCGCCATCGTCCTCGCTTTCGGCTTCGGAACGGCCGCGCGGCAGGGCGCTTTCCGCATTCAGTATCCAGATTAACCGTTCGCTGGAGAACAGCGAAAGGGCCCGGGCATCGTCCAGAACTTCGGCGAGAGAAACCTCGCTCAAATCGTGCTCGGTCAGGGCGCCCGCCGGAACGGCTGCCATCAATGCGGTCTTCAGGCGGCGGTGCTCGTACGCCTCGGGGCCAAGCAACAGCAGGGCGGATGGAAGCGGTTGTTTCTCGATGCGCGCGAGTAGTTGATGGGGAGTCACTAGAAGTTCTGCAAGATCGCGGTGACCACGCTCTCCGCAACGGCCCTGCTCAGCCGCATCATCGCCACGCCGCTCTCATCGAAATAGTCCGCGGGAGAAACCGAAATTGCGTAGCGCTCTTTAAATTCGAATCCCGGCCGGTTGAACAGCACGGCTCCGGTGGCATGGTCTCGGAGCGTCAGGTTCAAGATCACCGACGCCTGCACGGCAGTGGCGCGGCCGCTCTGATCGGCGGTCGTAGGGAAGGAAATGAACCGCACCAGAGAACCGGTCAATACGGCGTCGGCCTGCTCGGGATCGGAAACCACGCGGTAACGGGTGCGCGAGATAAATTCACGCCCGACGTCCTCGGGCAGCATGCGTGCCAAGTCATAACGGGTGGTGACATTGCCGAAAGCGGGAATGGCGATGGTCTTCAGGCTCTTCGGCAGCGGGTCCGCGCTGTTGCCGACATGATAGCCGCAGGCGCTGGTGGCGGCGAGCACCAAGGCAAGCCAGAGTTCGCTAACGTGGCTGCGGCCGATCATGTGAGTCGCCGCGCCACCGCCACGGCGTTATCGGCCGTAAGCCGCAGGTTATCAGCCACGATCCAGAACCAGCAGGCCTCGGGATCATTGCGGTCGGGCGTGATACCGCCAACGGTAATCCCCGTTTCGCCCGCCTGCGATACGTTGGTGGGCGGCTCGAACTCGGCGCCGCGAACATCCACAGGCCCTAATGCCAGCGTGCTTTCGAGCGTTTCCACACCCGGGTTCGATTCGAATTCGACCCATGCCGAAAAACTATATCCGTGAAAAACCGGCGCCTGAACCAGCCGCAGCGACGGCATGGGCGCGCCTTCACCTTCGCCGGGCAAGGCCAGCAGCGTTGCCAGATGCCGCTCAATGCGCAACTCCGATTCTTCGAGCGACTGCGGCGCGTCTTCGCCGTAACGGGCCAGCAGGTTGAATGCGAGCTGCGTATCGAATATGGCTTGCGGCAGACTCTTAAAGGAGAGCAGGCTCACCGTCTGCTGTTGGAGCTCTTCAACGCCCGCGCCGCCGTGCTCGCTAGCGGGAGCGAAGACCTGGATTACCGAGCGGCGGATGGGTTCCTGCGATTGAAGCCGCCGCAAGAAAAGCGCCAGCGCGATGGCCGCAGGATGAGCGATCACATGAACCGCGCCGCCCTCCTGCGGTTCGGGCTCAACCAAAGGCGCGCGCAACCGGGCATCCGACCGCTCTTCCGTTGCGTACGTCAGATCGATCACCGCCGTGGATTCTTCGGCCAGGTCGAGAGCCTTGCGGTTGGATTGCGTCGATCCGGCCAGAAATAGGGCGCCGGCGCCGGCAAGCGTGTCCGCCACAAGCTCCTCGACGATGGCCGGTTCATCGCCCTGCCGGGTGAGAATGCCCGCTTCTTCCTCGTCGGCAGCAATCAGGCGGAGGTCGATCTCGGGAGCGGAGGTTGCCACCAGGTCGCGGACCTCGCGGCCCAACAACGACTCGCTGCCCACCAACACCATGACGGATCGTTTAGCCAATCTGTTGCTCCCGGCTCGCGGGGTACACCGGCTGCGGAGGCGTGCGCCGCAAACGCCGCCGGATGATGCCGCCGATGCGAATGACGATGCCGCTTCCCACATAGGCAGCAGCCAGTATTAGAAAGAGGGGATGCGAGTAGTTCCAAATGGCGTAGATGAAACCGCCCAGCAAAATGATGATCAATGGCGAGTAAGCCCTATTCAGGCCGATTCCTTTGAAGCTGTAATAACGCCAGGTGCTCACCATCAGGAAACCGAGAATCAGCAACAGGACCAGCCAGCCGATGACGAAAGGCGTGGCGGTGAGCGGCTCGCCCTCGAAGGCGTAAACGATAGCCGCCACCAGAGCAGCGGCCGCCGGAATCGGCAATCCGACGAAGTATTTGCGATCGGGTCTCCCGGGATTCTTAGGGACGGGGTTCTTCTGGATGTTGAAGCGCGCCAGGCGGGCGGCGCCGCAGAGCAGGAACAGAAAGGCGATGAAGTAGCTGGCGTTGATAATACGGCCGCGGATGGCTTCGCCCATGGCGCCGTCCACGAACTGCACGCCCCACGCCACGGCGAGCACCGCCGGCGCGATCCCGAAACTGATTACGTCGGCAAGCGAATCCATCTCGCGCCCGAAATCGGAGGTAGTGTTGGTCATGCGGGCGATGCGCCCGTCCAGGGCATCGAGAAAGGCTGCCGCTCCGATCGCGGTGGCCGCCACGGTGAAGTGTTCTGCCGCGCCAGCCGCCCCTGAAGCCGCCAGCATTGAGCCGCGGAAGGAGCGCAGAACCGAGATGTAGCCCAGGAAAATGTTGCCTGCCGTAAACAGCGTAGGCAGCGCGTAAGCGGCTCGGCGGGGACGGCGGTCGGGAGAGCGTGGGTCGATGAAGCGGTCTTTAAGCGCCATGAGTTTCTGGTACGTCGAGGCGGCGGGCGACTACACTGGAACCGGCCGCGACCCGCATGCCCGGGTGCACCACAACCTCCCATTCGGGTCCGAGCAGCAGGTCCACGCGGGAACCGAATTTGATCAAGCCTACTCGCTCGCCTTTAGCTACGCGATCGCCCACCTTCTTATTGCATACAATGCGGCGCGCAATCAACCCGGCGATCTGTTTGAAGATGACGCACGTGCCATCGCCTTGTAGGGTGATGACATTCTGCTCGTTTTGGGTGGAGCACTCCTCGCGGCTGGCCACCAGGAACTTGCCCTTGTGGTATTCCACTTTACACACCGTGCCGGCGATCGGGGCACGGTTGACATGCACATCGAAGATGTTCAGGAAAATGCTGACGCGGTTGACGGTGGGGCCATCCTGCTTCACCGCGACGACCTTGCCATCGGCCGGCGAAACCGCCACCGGGCCCGCGGGAATCAACCGCTCGGGATCGCGGAAAAAGTACAGGCAGAACACCGCTAGCAGCCACAGGGGCGCGGAAAACCAAGGGCCGGCGAGCCAGGATACCAGGAACCCGGCCACACCAAACCCCAGCGCGTAGAGAATGCCGTCGATGACCACCACGCTTATTTTCCCATAGGCGTCCTTTTGCCGACGACACTAACTCGCGGAAGTAGTAATCTGAAGCCGTGCTGGATCTGGAATCGTTGACCGCCGCGGCGCGTGCTTTCCAGGAAAGCCGCGCCATTCTCACTGGTGTGGAATTGGATTTGTTTACGGCGCTCGGCGAGGGTAAGACTGCCCGGCAGGCGGCTGCACAGGTGGGCGCCGATCCCCGCGCAACTGAAATGTTACTCAACGCGCTGGTGGCGTGCGGCCTGCTCACTAAAAGCGACGGCATATTTCGCAACACACCGGTCGCGGCGCAGCATCTGGGCGGTACGGCCCGGGTGGCGTGGATGCACCACGTACACCTCTGGGATCGATGGTCCACGTTGACCGATTCGGTGCGGAAAGGCACCGCAGCCTTCGATGGCAGGATCGAGACGCGCAGCGAGGATTGGACGGAGGCGTTTATCGCCGCCATGCATCGTAACGCCAGTGAGCGGGCCCCACAGGTGATCAAAGCGGTGGGAACCCAGGGTGTGAAACGCGTGCTGGACGTGGGAGGAGGCTCGGGCGCATATTCGATCGCGTTCGCGCAAACTGCGCCAAATCTGCATGCCGATGTGCTGGATCTGGAGCCGGTGACTCGAATTGCGCAGCCGCATATCGATGAAGCGGGGCTGGCGGACCGCGTGCAAACGCGCGTCGGCGACTTGCGCCACGGCTCGTTAGGGGATCACTATGACGTGGTCTTCGTTTCCGCGATTTGCCACATGTTGAGCGAGCGCGAGAACCAGGATTTGATCGAGCGCTGCCGCGCGGCCTGCGCTCCTGGCGGTCGCGTAGTCATCCAGGATTTCATTCTCAGTCCCGACAAGACGGCTCCTAAATTCGGAGCGCTCTTTGCGCTCAATATGCTGGTGGGCACGACCAGCGGCAGCGCCTACAGCGCGCAGGAATACGAGGAGTGGATGCGAACGGCGGGCCTCAACGACGTGCGGCACGTCGCCATGCCGGGCCCAGCCGAACTAATGATCGGAACCGCAACCGCGTAGGATTCCCGGATTCACTTTCCGGCGCGCGCCGCCTGCGGCTTCTTCTTTTTCGATGCCTTCCACGCTTCCGTGCGCGAATGGATGTAAGCCTTGTAATCGGCGCTTGTTCTCAGGGCGGGCATTTGATGGTGGGCGCCGCCGTGCTCGTCGGGAACGGGCAGTTGCGAAACCAGTTCCGCATGCACCTGCTCGAGATGCGATGGTTCCGTTGTGTCCGGTCCTGCACCGCTTGAGACCGGGACGACGACTCCGGCAATGGGATCGTCGGTTCGCGCCGTCTTAAGCGTCAGTACGTCCCCGATATCATTAGCCGCGGCATCGCGCGCGGTAAGCGCAGACAGCTTCCAACGTTTCTCGACGGTCTTCAAAATGGACGTATGGTCGAGCGGTGTCGCTTTCGCGGCCACTCGAAACACAGTCCCCGGCGCGATCAGCGGCGATACCAGCACGGTCGGGACGCGCACCCCGAAGCGTTTGAAGTCGAAGCCATATTCGCCAGCATCTTTATCCGGCGGAACGGCATTGGTGGGCGGCGCCACGTGATCGTAACAGCCGCCGTGCTCATCGTAGGTGATGATGAGCAGCGTATTGTTCCAGCCTTTCCCATTGCGCAGCGCGTAGTAAACGTCGTGGATCAGTTTTTCGCCTAGCGTCACATCGTAATTGGGATGCTGGCTGTTTCCGGATGCCGACCAGCTCGGCTCCAGGAACGTGAAGGCTTTCAAGGTGCCGGCGGCGGCCGCCTTCTGGAAGTCTGCGAACAGTCCGAAATGGCTGTCGTCGGCGTTGGTGGTGTCGGTGAAATTGTGCCGGGTGAGCGGGGGAGAATCGTAGCCGTAAATCGCCCAATCCACATTCTTCGCACTGAGCCGTCCGAAAATGCTGGGACAGGTCCAGGATTTGGTCTTGTCATCCATGTGGCCCTGCGAGGTGGCCGCGAGCGCAAATGCGCGGTTGGGCAACGTTTCGGTGGGGACCGAGCAGAACCACTGGTCGCAAACCGCGTAGCCGCGCGCCAGGCCAGAGAGAACAGGCAGCATCTGGGGAGTAAAGACGCCCATGATGCTGTTCGCCACCGTCCCGGGAAGTATCGAGCGGCCCTCTTTTCCTTCCCAGCCGAGCGTGTACGCAAAATCTGTTACGAAGCCGGCGTTCTTCGCTACCGGCGGAGTGGGCGCTTTAATGGCGCCGAAAAGCTGACTGTTGGTGGCGCTATAGCCTTCACCCGGATCGGCACCGGGCGTGAAATAGGCGTTTGGTGTGTTGGGTTGAATCTTGAAGACGGAGACCGCCGGTCCAGTGGCGGCGGGATTCGATTCCTTCCCGGTGAGACCGTCGAAAGGCTTCCCGGCCGGCGAGACATTGCCCTTGTCCGCGTACAGGAAGCCGAGCATATGATCGAAGGATCGATTCTCCAGCATCAGGACAACCACGTTTTGAATCGCGGAAAGTCGGTTTGCCGGTGATGAACCTCCCAGATGGGCTGTCGGTATATATATAGTGTTTCGAAGTCGCGGTCAATGTTCATTTTTCGAAAAACAACTAGATGATTTCATTTGTCACAAAACCGTAATTCTTTCCCGGGGGAAACCCCTCCGCTCCCTTTGGTCGCGGCTCGGTAACGCAGCGTCGCGGCCCGGTAACGCAGGCATCGAGGAAAGCGGGAATGGGGAAATTCGTCCGCCATCTCCAACCGGTTGAACCGGCATTTCCTCCGTGATAGCGTGGTAACGCCTTACGTCTGATGGAGGGGCAATGACCGTGCGCGTTTGTTCACTGGCGATCGCGGGGCTTTCCTTATGGATCTCTTGCCGGCCCGGCATGGCGGAGACTGCCCGCCCGATCGCCCTCACGGGACAGGTGAGTTCCGTAGAGGAAGGAAAAATGGAAGGCGTCCTGATCAGCGCCAGGCGGAACGGCTCCACCATGACCATCACGGTGGTCAGCGATGAGCAGGGCCGGTACCGGTTCCCTTCGTCCAAGCTGCCGCCCGGCCAGTACGGTTTGCGCATTCGCGCGGTGGGCTACGATCTGGAAGGCCCAGCCACAATAGAAATCGGCTCAGGCACGGCTACGGCTGATCTGAAACTCCGCAAGACGGCGGATCCGGCAGCGCAGCTCTCCAACGCGGATTGGTTTCGAAGCCTTCCCGGCACGGAGCAACAGAAAGCCTCTATCAAGAACTGTACTCACTGCCACACCTTGGAGCGCGTCATGCGGTCGCGCGCCGGCACCGATGCGCTGGCAAAAATCGTGGAACGGATGTCCACCTATCCGCAACTCTCGTTTCCGCTGATGCCGCAAATGCTGGTGGCGGCTCGCATTGGCGGCGGTGAGGATCCGCTGGAGCACCGGATGGAAGGCTGGCGGCGCCAAGCGGCGTATCTGAGCACCATCAATCTCAGTTCCACCGACTTCTGGAAATTTCCCTTTCGGGCTCATGCGCGGCCCAAAGGGCGGGCGACGCAGGTGATTTACACGGAATATGATCTGCCGCAACGCACCAGGCAGCCGCACGACGTGGTAGTGGATGCGGAGGGCATGGCCTGGTACGCGAGCTTCGGCGAGCAGGTCCTCGGCAAGATCGACACCCGAACCGGCAAAGCCACGGAATATGCGATCCCGCGCTTGAAAGCGAACCTGCCGACGGGTATCCTGGCGCTGCGCTTCGACCGGGACCAAAACCTATGGATGGGGATGCAGTTTCAAGGCGGCGTGGCCAAATTCGACCAGAAGACGGAGAAGTTCCAGACATGGAGTCTGCCGCCGGAGTTGAATGGCGATTATGTTCAGGTGAACCAGGTGAGCCCGGAGCATTCGTATGTGGACGGCAAGGTCTGGCTGCAAGATGCGGGCACCTACAACGTGTTGCGGCTCGATCTGAAATCGGGCAAATTCGAGGTCTTCGAGCCGTTTCAAATTCCGAGACCGAACATCTACGACGTGATCTCCGATTCGGAAAACAATGTCTACTTCACCGTTTTCGGTAAAGAGAGCATCGGCAAGATTGACGGCAAGACGGGGAAGATCACGCAGTATCAAACGCCCACGGCTGGCTCAGGGCCTCGACGCGGCATGCTCGACCAGGAAGGCCGGCTGTGGTTTGGCGAGAACCGCGCGGACCGCATCGGTATGCTCGACACCAAGACGCAGCAATTCCAGGAGTGGCTAGCGCCAACGCCGGGATCCTGGCCCTACGATGTAACCTCCGATAAGAATGGGGAAGCGTGGTCGGGCGGAGAGTTCACGGATACGATTCAACGGCTGAATCCGAAAACCGGCGAGTTTGTGGAATATCTCCTGCCCCGGTTTACGAACGTCCGCAGAGTGTTTGTGGACAATTCAACCACGCCCGTGACCTTCTGGGTGGGCAACAACCACGGCGCGTCGATCGTCAAGCTGGAACCGTTGAACTGAAGGAGCAGGTCGGCCCTACATCTACTCCACCGAGAACGCCAGCAACACGTTTCCGTTGCGGCCGTCCTGCACGCCCGGATAACCGGCTCCCGCGAAGACCATTCCGCCGGCTACGGTTGGCCCGGAGGCGCCCATAGAGCCGCCCTTCGCCGCAACACCGTTGACCGTATCGAAATCGCGCGCCATATCGAAGCTCCACAGAATTTTCCCGTCGCTGGTGGAAAGCGCGCGCAACACTCCATCCCAACCGCCGGAAAACACCACGCCGGGAATCGTGGAGACGGCTGCATCATGTCCGCCGTGGCGGCCCGATTCCGGCTGAATATCTGTAAACCATAGGCGCTCGCCGTTCGCGATGCTGAGCGCGACGATTCCGCCGCTATCGAGACCGAAGTAGGCGTTCCGTTCATCCGCGCTGCCGCCGAAATTGACCTGCCCTTGCGGCCCGGGCTGCGTGGAAGCTACCGAGGTTTTCCACAAAACGGCGCCCTTATGGTCCGGGTCGTGCGCCCAGATGATGCCGCTCTTCTGTCCGGCGACGAGTATGTTCTTGCCGTTGGGTAACGTTCGCAAGATCGGCGACGAGCCAAAATCGAAATCGGGACCGGCATCCTTTGGGCAATTTTCGGGACTCCCGCGGCCTTTGATGCAACTCACCACCCAGGCGTCGCCGGACAAATCTTGCATGGACCAGAGCACCTTGCCGTTTTCCATATCGAGCGCCAGTATGGAATCGGTGGTTTTGGCAGCCGGTTCCGTGTACGCATCGCCGGTGCCGACATAGAGCGCGTGCCGTTTGGGGTCGAGAGTCGGCGAGTTCCAAATGCCGCCGCCGGATGGCCCGAATTGTTGCGTACCTTTGGCATTCTTGCCGATTGGCTTAGGCGCTTCTGAAATCACGTAGGTCTTCCAAACTTGGCGTCCAGTGGAAGCATCGAGCGCCACCACACTGCCGCGGAACGTGCAGCACTGGTAGTTCGCGTCCGTGGCCGCGCCTTCTTCGCCCGAAGCCACCGGCACATATAACCGATTCTGGTAGAGCTGCGGCGCTCCCGTGATCACCGCCTCCGGATGCGTATCCGCCGGCACCTTCCACACCTGCACACCGGTGGCCGCGTTCAGGGCATAGACGTTGCCTTTACGGTCGCCGAAATACGCGAAGTACTCGCCGGCCGCTTTTCCTGGACCGACGCTGACGGCCGAGCGCACGGGGGCCGATGCCTGGTACGACCAGTAGGAGCAGCCCGTAGCCGCGTCGATGGAGTAAACCGCTCCGGTGTCGACGCCCAAAAAGACGCGTCCGGCAACCACCGTGGGCTGGCCGTAGACGGCCTTGGCGCCGGGGAAGCCGAATGCCCACTTCAGCTTGAGGTTGGCGACCTGGCCGGGCGCGATCTGAGCGCCCGCGGCATCCTGGAAGCGCGCATTCGTGGGACCGCCCCAACCGTTCCACGCAGGCTTTCCGCTCCAATCTCCCAAGCCCGAATTCGTGGCGCAGACACCAGACGAACCAGTCTGCGCGACCGCGGGAGCCGACGCGAGAGCAGCAAGCAGCAGTATGGCAAAGGAATGTTTCATGACACGACATTCTATACTGTCCCAAGCCCCGCCGGTATACTGAGATCGATGTTCCCGCGATCGGCCACCCTCTTCCTTGCAACCGCCGTGTTTGCGACCGCCGCTCCAGCCGCGCCGAAATTCCGCATCTCGTTTCCGCCAGAACGCAGCGCGGCGCCGCTCGATGGACGACTTCTGCTACTGCTTTCGACCGACTTCTCCGACGAGCCGCGCAAACAAATCAACGATACTCCCAAAACCCAGATCGTTTTCGGCATCGACGTCGACGCTCTCTCGCCGGGACAAGGGGCCGTTGTGGACGAGTCGGCCTACGGCTATCCGATTCGCAGCTTGGCGCAAGTGCCGCCCGGCGAGTACAACGTGCAGGCGGTGCTCCACCGCTACGAGACATTTCATCGCTCGGATGGCCACACTGTGAAACTGCCGATGGACCGCGGTGAAGGCCAACAGTGGAATTCTGCTCCGGGCAACTTGTTCAGTAAACCGCGGAAGATCCGGATCGCGGCCGCTTCGGCGGATGACATAGCCATATCGCTCACCGAGGTGATCCCGCCGATCCCGCCGCTCAAAGACACCAAATATATTCGCCACGTCCGGATTCAGTCTCAGTTACTCACGCGATTCTGGGGCCGCCCGATGTTTCTGGGCGCGCACATTCTGGTGCCCGAGGGCTTTGATGAGCATCCACAGGCGCGCTACCCGGTGGCTATATTTCACGGCCACTTCCCCGCCGATTTCGATGGCTTCCGCACCACACCGCCCGATCCTAAGCTGAAGCCCGATTACAGCGATCGCTTCCATATCGCGGGCTACAACCGCATCCAGCAGGAAGAGGCCTACAAGTTCTATCAGCAATGGACCGCTCCTAATTTCCCGCGCTTCCTGGTGGTGGAGATCCAGCACGCCAACCCGTATTACGACGATTCGTATGCGGTCAACTCCGCCAACCTCGGCCCATACGGCGACGCTATCGAGACCGAGCTGCTTCCTTACATCGAAAAGCAATTCCGCGCCATCGGCCAGAGCTGGGCGCGCTTCACTTACGGCGGATCGACGGGCGGATGGGAGGCGCTCGCCGTGCAGGTCTTTTACCCCGACCACTACAACGGGGCTTTCGCCGCTTGCCCCGATCCAGTCGATTTCCGTGCTTACACGAATATCAATCTCTACGAGGACAAGGACGCCTTCTACCTCGCGGGAGCTCACAAAGAGGTGGAACAGCCGGCCATGCGTGACTATCTGGGCCACGTCACCATCACGCAACGAGAGGCAAACGCCTACGAACTGGCGCTCGGCTCGCACGGCCGGTCGGGCGAGCAATACGATATCTGGCAGGCTGTTTATTCACCGGTCGGCACCGATGGCTACCCGCAGCCGATCTTCGACAAACAAACCGGGGTGATCCATCCGGCGATTGCGGCCTACTGGCGCGACCACTATGACCTGAGCCACATCTTGCAGCGGGACTGGTCGAAGCTCGGACCGAAACTTCAGGGTAAGATTCACATCTATGTCGGGAGTGCCGATACTTACTTCTTGAATGATGCGGTTTATTATCTCGAAGACTTCCTGAAGAAGACTACCAATCCACCATATGGCGGCGAGGTGCAGTATGGCGACCGCGCGGAGCATTGCTGGAACGGCGACCCGGCCCTGCCCAACTATCTCTCACGCCTGCACTATAACACCATGTATGTGCCTAAGATGCTGGACCGCATGACGAAAACGGCGCCGGCGGGCGCGGATTTGAAGAGCTGGCGGTATTAGCAGGCTGCTGCAAAAGCCCAAGAACCGCTTGCTAACGCGCGCGGCTCGGAAACGCGGCATCGAATTCACAGGCAGTTATGTCCGGCCGATCACATCGAGCCGCGACGGTTAGGGGGCGGAGGTTTGGCGGCCTTTTCGACAGCCTGTTAGAAGCTACTTCTTCCGCGTTTCCGAGTAATTGATGAAGTTCAACTCCTCGCACTTACCCGGATTGAACGGAGCATCGGCAATGAAAATCGTATCCGAACCCGTGTAACTGCCCTTC
>Ga0335079_10000996_pt1 | contig 32099 bp, 33 predicted proteins | sample Lox_Sample_33_FD_206719 | JGI IMG/M metagenome (GOLD analysis project Ga0335079, IMG submission 206719) | Soil microbial communities from Loxahatchee National Wildlife Refuge, Florida, United States - Lox_Sample_3.3 | ecosystem: Environmental > Terrestrial > Soil > Wetlands | place: USA...
CCGTCTGGTGCCGTGCAGCCGCCTCTCCAGGCGTCGCATCCGGCTCGCTTTTCAGCAGACGATGGATAGCCTCCAACAGGTTCCGGCCATTTCCTGGTGGCGAGGAGGGGTGCTGTTGGAGACGGGACTCCAGGTGCGCCAGCCAGCGGCGCAGATAGTCGGCGCTTTCCAGGACGATATCGATCGCGTCCGGCGTGATCGTCAACTGCGAGTTGCGGGCGCGGTCCAGCACGGCCTCGACCTCGTGAGCGAGTTTTTGGACATCCCAAAGCTCCAGGAAGCCCGCCAGGCCCTTGATGGTATGAAAGCCGCGGAAGGCTGCGTTGAGGGCTTCGGAGTCGCACGGGTCGCGTTCCAGGGCAAGCGCCTGGGTCTCGATGGCGGCGAGGTGCTCGCGGCTTTCTACCAGGAAGTCCGACAGAAGCTCCTGGTCCTGCGCCAGCGGCGCTGCTGCTGGAACCGCGGGGGGTTGCTGCTGTTCGAGAGCCTTCTGCAGGTTGGCGATACCCTCCTGGAGGACGATGGGACCGGATTCGCCGGCCGCAACCGCGTTGATGACGGCTTGGGCGGCGTCAACCACAGGCTGTGCGCTGAGGCTGGCGGCATATCGCTGTATCTTCTGGAGGGCGGGCAGCCATATTGATTCGTCGCCCGCCGACGAAGCGTCTCCCACAACCAGGCGGAGCGCTAGATCTTCAATCTGTTGTGCGAGCTCGATTGGTGGAGTCAAAGCGGTCTCTCCTGCGCCGGCGGCTCTTGGGCAACACTGGCCCGTACTTCGGCGTCGGTCAGTCGGCTGCCCGCCGCGCAGCGCTCGATGGCGGCGTTGAGCTTGTGAAGGCTGGTCTGAAATGCGATTTCATCGAAGATACGGATGATGCTTGCGGCCTTTTTATTGAAACCGTTGTTGTCGTTCATAGAATGAACCCTCCGCGCATGACGGCACCGCCGGCGGACCGGCTAGCGCAGCATCGCGCCGAGGTTGTGAAGGTCCTGCGTGGATAGCACCTTGTCGATGTCCAGCAGGATTTTCACCTTGCCTCTCACCTTGGCCATCCCCAGCAGGTAGCTCGTGCCAACCTCCTCGCCGAAGTCCGGGGTGTCTTCGATTTCGGCCGTGGCCAGATTGAGCACTTCGCTTACGCCATCGACGACGATGCCCATGAGGACCGCACCGGCTTCGCCTTGAACCTGCGTGACGATGATGCAGGTTCTTTGTGTATACTCCGCGGCCGACAGCCCGAATTTGAGCCGGAGGTCGATCACCGGCACCACCTTTCCACGGAGATTGATTACACCCTTGATGTGGTCGGGGGTCTGAGGCACCGCGGTGATCTCCTGGATGCCCATGATCTCGCGAACCTTCAAAACCCTGATGCCGAACTCTTCACTGGCCAGTTGAAAGGTCAGATACTTGCCTGCACGCGTGTCTGCCTGCACCGCCAGGGTGGATTGGTTGGCTAAAGTCATCGCCATCGACATAGAAATCTCCTGAGAGCTTCCTTCACACCTCTATCGCGCAAGCGTGGGTGGGCGCGTGCTGCAGGGGTAGGGCGAACTTCTCATTGGGCGCCAGGCTCACCTTGACCTCGAGCTGTTCACCGTTCCAGGGGAAGTGCACCACGATCCACTCCGTGCTTCCCACGCTGCGGGTCTTGAAATTCCGGCCGAATACCACCGTGGGAATGCTCAGCCCGAGCGCGCCTACATGCCGTTCGAGATCGTTTTTGACCCCGCCGATGATCATATTGGTCAGCTCGGCGACCGCGTCCAGGACCTCTTCGTTTACCGCGGTGGTCTCAGTCATGAGAAGCTGCGAGCAGATGGCGCACGCCATGGAGGAGGAACAGGTAAGGCTTCCCGTGCCCATCCACGGGCCTGCGATGCCGATAAACGAAACCACGCCGTCGGTTGGCTCCGGGGCGCCCAGCGCGACAAAATCGCTGCCGGGGCCGAGTTCTCCTCCCACCATCGTGGCAAACACGTTGGAAGCGGCCTGGTTGATCGACTCGACGATGATTTGATGAAGGTTCATAACGGCAATGCGGGCTCGAGGATTCCGGCCAGCTTCTCCTTGATTTGATCTGCGGTGAATGGTTTACGGACGTATCCGGCCGCGCCGAGCCTGACCGCTTCGGCGACTTTGGTCTCGCCTCCTTCGGTGGTAATCATGACCACGGGAACATTGCGCCACTCCTCCGCCGACTTCAGCGACTTGAGGAGCTGCAATCCATCCATATTGGGCATGTTGATGTCGGTCAGCACCAGATCGACACGCTTATTCGCCAGAAGCGCGAGAGCCTCCTGGCCGTCGCCGGCCTCGTGAATGGTCCGGATTGCCATGCCTGTCTGCCGCAGAACGCGTTGCAGGATCTTGCGGATAGCCGCAGAGTCATCCACCACCAGGACGTCAGATTCCATTCGCCTCCTTACAAGGTATTCATCGGAAAGAAGCGGCGAATTCATTAGGAGTGAGGGAAGAAAAAGCGCATCGGGCTGGCGCGGCCAAAGGCGGCTGCCACTCTACAGTCTCAGACGGGCGGCGCCGATAAGAGAGTGAGGAGCCCGGCGATTGAGCAGGCAGCTAACGCAGCAGGAAATCGACGCGGTATTTCAGACGTTTCACGAGAAGAAGCGCGAATCCCCGGCGGTCAAGTTCGATTTCCGCCGGCCGGACCGGATTCCAAAGTCGCAGGTTCGCGCGATTCATCTTCTGCACGACACTTTCGTGCGCAACCTGGTGTCCAGCCTCTCGGCTTATCTGCGCTCCTACCTTACCGTGAACCTGGTGAGCGTGGAGCAGCTTTCCTATGCGGAATTTCTGGACGGGCTGCCGTCGCCCACCTGCATCGTCTCGCTGGGTCTCAGCCCTTACGACGGCAACGGCGCCCTGGAGTTGAACCCTTCGCTGGTATTTCCCATTCTCGAAATGCTCCTGGGAGGAACTGGCAAGTCTTCGGCTTCGATCCAGCGCGACGTGACCGAGATCGAGCAGCGTCTGCTGGACGGTCTCTTCCGCATCATCCTTCAGGACCTGCGCGAGGCATGGAAAGCCGTAACCAACGTGGATTTCACCATCGAATCCATGGAGACCGAGCCGCAACTGCTTCACCTGCTGGCGCCCAACGAGGCGGTGGTTTCGATCGGCATCGAGGTGCGCATCGGCGAGACGGTGGGCATGATGAATATCGCCATGCCGTCCATCGTCATCAAGATGATGCGACAGAAGTTCGATCAGCAGTGGTCGGTGCGCAAAACCCACGCCAGCGAGACCGAGCAGGCGCGCGTGGTGCGGGTCTTGCGGCAGGCGGCGCTCACCATGGAAGCCCGCATGGAAGGGCCGACGCTGACAGTGGAAGACCTGCTGGATCTGCGGGAGGGTCACGTGCTCGTGTTCGATTATCCGGTGACCCGGCCGATCGAGCTGACCGTGAACGGAGCGCCCAAATTCCTGACGCAGGTGGTAAGCACGGGCAAGAAACGGGCGTGCCAGGTGGAAGCGATCCGGCCGCTGGCGGCTCAAGGCAGAACCAATGAGGACCCTGTCTCCGGCGGCGGCGCGGCGGATTCGTAGAATGACCGCAGCGCATCGAGGAAGGCCCGGCCACGCTTTCGGCCATTGTTACGATCGAGTTCGAAGTGCTGGAGGAAGACCAGGAGAGCGAGCACGTCGGCGTCACGCGTCCGCGTCATTCCCAGCCGCTGGCGCTCTTCGGCCCGAAACTCCTCGGAGGCAGCCTGGACCGCGGCGTAGACCGCCAGGGCCAGGGGATTGGCCGGCCGGCTCTCATAATAGACGCCGCTTTGCAGAGTGCGGTAGGTACGGATCAGCGATTCGAGCGCCTCCCGGACGTCGAAATCAGTCACGCCCGGCGTATCCAGGGCGGCGCGGAGCAGAGCGGCCGCCAGGTGGGTCAGCAGCGGCTCGTGGTCGCGCAGCAGCTTCTCGCTGACCTCGATGTCCTTGTTGGGCAGTTCGACTCCGGCCAGCGAGGGCAGCTTATCGTGTTTGCGTGCTTCCCTCAGGAACTCGCAATCGAGGGGGCAGTCCACCGTGACTTCGCGTTCGGTCCCGCAGCAGATGGGGCAGATGTCGCCGCGGACCCCAGGGCAGAAACGCCGGGGCCGCCGGATCCCGCAAATCGCGCATTCCATTTTTTCAGTATAGAGGCAGGGATGACGGCAACGGATGATCGCGGTGTGGAGCTTAGCTCCGGGCGTGTGCCGTCCACCGGAGGATGAGCGCAACAACGACGCCGAGAACCGCGCTCCCTGCGAGGAACAGCCGGGTCGCCGGAATTCCGATCAGAGCAATCGCGATCACAATGAGCGCGATCATCAGCCCCGCGACTCCCCCGCCCACCGGGATCTTGCTGATATTGATCTCCGGCCGCATACAGCCTCCTCTTCCATTATCGCCGATACGGAACCCGCTCGGGCTAGAATGAAATCCTTGGAATGACGCGAACCAACCTGTTCTTCAAAGTAGAGATGGAGCACGGCAAAGACGAGCGGCCCGAGCGCTTGGGAGAGGAGATCTGCCGCGTTCTGCGCAAGCTTTACGGCGTGCGCGATGCGGAGTTGACCAACTTCACGAAGGCTGAGGAGTAGGCGCCGGCCCGAGCACCTGCTCGTAAGTTCGGTAGAAAAACGCGTCGGTCATGCCGGCGATGTAATCGCACACCACCCGATGAGGCGGTTCCGTCCGGGCCTGCTCGGCATATGCCTGTGGGAGCCGGGCGGGGTCTTCGACGAAGAACTGGAACAGGCCGGCGATCAGTTCCTGAGACTGGCGGCGGCTGTCGTTCAGAGCCGGGGTGGCATACACCCTTTCCAGCAGGAAGCCCTTGAGCCCACGGCTGGCAGCGGCGGTTTCGGACGAAAAGCTCGCCAGCCGCGTTCCGAATTCGCGCACTTCGCCGGCTGTGCCCGCGCCGCTCGCCCGGGCGGCCGACACCGTGCCTTCGATCAGCCCCGAAACCATGACGTCGATCAGGCCGCGCAGCGATTCGTGGAAGCGTTCGCGCGCGGTGGCCCCCGGATACTGCGTTTCCACCGCTTCGAAGATCCGGCCGTACCGGGGAACGGACGCGGCAGCATCTTCGGGTGCGATCAGTCCGGCGGAGTACGCGTCGTCCAGGTCGCCGGCGTTGTAAGCCACTTCGTCGGCGAGATCGATGAGCTGCGCTTCCAAAACCGGGCGGAGTCCGGGTAGGTAGCCGTCCAGCACGGGATCCTCGCCCGCACCGAAGTCACGCGAGTGCTTGACAATCCCCTCCCGCACCTCGAACGTGAGGTTCAGGCCCGGAAAGCGGGCATAGCGCTGCTCGAAGCTTTCCACGATGCGCAGGGCGTGAAGGTTGTGGTCGAAGCGTTCGCCAAAGCGATGCATCTGGCGATTGAGCTCCTCTTCGCCGGCATGGGCGAACGGCGGATGGCCGATGTCGTGGGCCAGCGCCAGCGCCTCCGTCAGATTCTCATCCAGGTCGAGCACGCCGGCCACGGTGCGCGCGATCTGAGAGACCTCGATGGTGTGGGTGAGCCGGTTGCGGAAGTGATCGGAGAGCCCGGGCGCGAAGACCTGCGTCTTGGCTTCCAGCCGGCGGAAGGCCCGCGAATGAATCACGCGGTCGCGGTCGCGCTGAAACGCGTTGCGGTACGGATGATCGGGTTCGGGGTATTTCCGGCCCCGGCTCTGCCCTACCGGAAAACGCAGATGCCCCAGCATGAACCGGCGCAGCCTACTGCGGCGGCAGTTCGCCGATCAGGGTCAGCGCGACCTGGCTTACCGCGCCCGGTTGCGTGCGCAGCGGCTCAAGCAGCTTGCGCGCCTCGGCCGGTTTCTTGGGCGCAAGAAAGCGCGCCAGCGAGATGGTGGCCTGCTCCTTGGACACGAACTCGGTGGGATGATCCATCAGATCCCGAAGTACCTTCTCCCCTTGCGCATCGCGGCCATCGCCAAAATAGATCTGGGCCAGCGACAGCTTGGCCAGCGACGAATACTTGGCATCGCCCTTCTCCGCGACCTCGGCAAACAACTTCTCCGCTTCGGCCAGCTTGCCCTGGTCGGCCTTGACCGCCCCGAGGTAATATTGCGCGATCTCGCCCTCGGCGCTGCCCGAATACTTGGATTGCAGGTCGCTGAAGACCCGCAGGCTTTCCTGGTCCTTGGCCTCCTGTGTGGGAAACGCCAGACCGCCGTTGCCGGAGATGCCCACCGGTGCTTCCTGCACGCGAATGGCGGCGGAGAGCGCCTGTTCGCGGGCCGTATGCTCGTGCCGGGAGTAGACCACATAGCCGGCGATCAGCACGGCGACGGCGAGGACGATGCCCCCGTAGCGGGTGATTTCTTTTTGGTGCTCCTCGAAAAACGTGATGCTGTGCTCGACTTCGAGGGCAAACTTATCGCTTTTCAGCTCTTTACGGGTGATTCTGGACACGAAAACCTCAGGTCAGAATAGAAATTTCATCATAACAGGTTTGACGCCCGTGGCGCGGACGATCGGTCTTTGTCGTCCGCGCATCCCGCCCAACGGCAATGCGCCGTCCGCGCCACGCTATCCTGAAAACTATGCACCTCAAGATTCTGGGTCACCCGGTCTTCGTCAACCTGAACTTCCACATGCCGATGATCATCGACCTCTCCCATCCCCTGATCATGCTCCAAGGCGAAAACGGCTCCGGAAAATCGACGCTGCTGCACGCGATCTACTACGCCCTGCGCGGCGACCGGGTGGATGGCTATGCCTACCGCGTCGAGGGGGCCAACGCCACCGCCGGCAAGGTCTATCTGTTCGACGCCGAGCAGCACAATCCGCGCATCCAGCTCGAACTCTTCAAAGAACAACCCGAGATGATCGAGTTCCTCAACATGGCCAGCCACGGCCAGGTGATGCTCTCCCTCTTCCGCGAAACCTTTCCGAAACTGCCCGACGGGACCATTCTGCTGCTCGACGAACCGGAGATGGCGCTGTCCGCATCCAATCAGCGCCGCATTCTCAAAATGCTCATGGAGCTGGTGGACGAGAAAAAATTTCGTATCGTCTGCGCCACCCATTCCCCGGTCCTGATCGAAGCGCCGGAGACCTACGTGATCGACCTGGACCGTCACGTCAATCGCAACGTGATCTCCTCGGAGCAGGGAATCCAGGGCGCGAGCACGATTCAATGAACTGCTGCTCCGAAATGGACCGCCTGATGGATCGCGGGCTGGCGCGGCACGCCGCGCCCCACCAGCTTTCCAACGGCACCATCATCACGGATATCGACACCGAGTTCTTTTTCGTGTTCGGCGAGGAGCGCCACCAGTTCGTCGGCATGCACTACTGCCCGTTTTGCGGGCGGGTGTTGTCGCGAGAGCTTTGGAATCTCGAGAAGAAGAAATAACTACAGCGAAAAAGCAACGTAGATTCCGCCCGACGGTCCCCACTTGCCGGACTTGCCGCCGGTGGCGTAGATGACCACGTACTGCCGGCCGCCAAGCTCGTAGGTGATCGGGGTCGCGTTGCCCGCCATCGGAAGCGTGGTTTCCCAGAGCAGCTTCCCAGTGGACTTGTCGAACGCGCGAAACTTGCGGTCGTAGTTCGTCGCGGCGATGAAGACCAGGCCGCCGGCGGTGACGATCGGACCTCCGTAGTTTTCGCTGCCGGTATTCTTGTCCGCGAGGCCCGGGTATTCTCCCAGTGGAATCTTCCAGGCGTACTCGCCGGTATTGAGGTTGATGGCGTTGAGCGTGCCCCACGGCGGTGCGATCGCGGGGTAGCCATCGGGATCGACGAACTTGTGATAGCCGCCGAAGCGGTAATGGGGCGCGTGGGCAGCCTCCGCGGCGCCCATTAGTTCCTTGTTTTCGCCGCCGAGGATATAGTCGCTGAGCGCGGACACCTGGGCCGGCGTCAAGGTCGGGAAGGCCGGCATGCGGCCGCCGCCTTCGCGAATGACCGCGGCAATCTGCGGCGCAGTGCGCTTGCCGGATAGCTCGTGGAGCGCAGGAATCTGCGGCGGAGCGCCGTGCAGATCCTCGCCGTGGCAGGTGGCGCACTGCGCCAGATACAGCCGTCGCGTCGGACTGCCGGACGGCGTCTCGTAGAGCCCGCCGGTCCAGGCCATTTCGTTGGCGTTGACGTACAGCAGGCCGCTGGTGGGGTCGAAGGCAGAGCCGCCCCACTCGGCGCCGCCGTCGTATCCGGGAAAGATGAAAGTCTCCTGGCCCAGCGCGAACGGGAAAAACTGCCCGCCGTTGCGAAGTTTCTGAAATTGCTCGAGTGCCCAGGCGTGCGCCTCGGACGTGCGCCGGGTCAGCACGTCCTCTGTCAGAGACTGGCGCGCGTAGGGTGCAGGACGCGTAGGCAGCGGCTGTTCCGCGGCGGCGTGCTCACCAGGGACGTCGCTCGCGGCATAGCCGCGGTACTCGATCGGAAACAGCGGCTTGCCGCTCGCACGTTCGAACAGGAAGACCCAGCCCTGTTTGCTGGTCTGCGCGACGGCGTCGATCGTGCGGCCCTCGTGCTTGACCGTGACCAGCACGGGAGGCGATGGAAAGTCGCGGTCCCAGATGTCGTGCCGCACCGCCTGGAAGTGCCAGATTCGTTCGCCGGTCGTGGCGTTGAGAGCGAGCAGGCAGTTGGCGAAGAGGTTGTTTCCGGCGCGGTCAGCGCCATAGAAGTCGCTGGCCGCGGACCCAGTGGGCGCATAGACGATGCCGCGCTTTTCGTCCAGCGCCATGCCGGGCCAGTTATTGGCGGCGCCGGTGTAGGTCCAGGCGTCGGGCGGCCAGCTGTCATAGCCGAATTCGCCGGGGCGCGGAATCGTGTGGAACGCCCAGCGGAGTGCTCCGGTCCGCACATCGTAGGCGCGGATGTCGCCCGGCGGGGCAGGCAGCGACTCGGGCAGGCGCCCTCCGACGATCAGCAGATCGCGGTAGATGATTCCGGGGCTGGTCAGGACATACGACTGTTTGGCCGGTTCGCGGCCCAGTCCTTCGCGGAGATCGATGCGGCCTTCGACGCCGAAGTCGGGGATAGGCTTGCCGGTGGCGGGATCGAGCGCGTAGACGAAGCTCTGCACGGCGGCGAACAGGCGGGGCGAGGGCGTGGGGCACCACACCACGGAGCGATTGGGGCCGCGCCCGCGGATGCCGCTGTCGAACGTCCAGAGCAGCTTGCCTGTGGCGCCATCCAGCGCGACGGTCTTGTGCGTCGGAGTAACGCCGTAGAGCACGCCGTTCACCAAGATCGGTTGGGTCTGCGGGTCGCCGGAGCCGTCGTTGGTGTCGTAAGTCCAGGCGACGTGGAGGCGCGCGACGTTGGCGCGATTGATCTGTTTGAGCTGGGAATAGCGGATGCCGGCAGGTCCCCCGCCGTAGGCCGGCCAGTCGCGGTCCGCCGCGAAGAGTCCACAGGCGGCAATCAGAAACAGAGCTTTTCTCACTGAGATGCAGGATAGCGCAAGGTAACCGGCTGCAGTAAGTGCAATCTCAATGTTAAAGTATAATAAGGTGCTAATATCTTAATAAAGGGGAGGAGATCTGTAATTGCCCACCGCAACCGAGGTTGCCGCAGCGTCCCAAAAAGCGCTCATCAAGGGCATCGTGTTCCAGGCTCTCCTGGCGGCCCTGCTGTTTGGCGCCTCCGGCGACACAAAGTGGATCGCCGCCTGGCTGCTCCTGGCCGTGTTCGTGACCGCGCAAGTATCGGCCTTCCGCGAAATGAAGCGCCAACCCGACCTCCTGGTCGAGCGCTCCAAAGTGCAGCCCGGCACCAAGTCCTGGGACCAACTGCTCGTAGCGCTCATCGCACTGGTCGTTCCGCTCCTGACGTGGACCACCGCGGCGCTCGACCACCGGTTTGGATGGACAGGGCGCGAGCACGTTGCCGCAATAGCCGGCGGTTTCGCGCTTATCGTGCTCGGCATCCGGTTGATGCAGCGCGCCATCGCCGCGAACCGTTTCTTCTCCGCCACCGTGCGGATTCAGAGCGATCGTGCACAGACGGTCGTCTCCAGCGGGCCCTATGCCTGGGTTCGTCATCCCGGCTACGCGGGCCTGCTCGGCTTGACCATTGGCACGCCGCTCGCGCTCGGCAGCCGCGGGGCCCTCCTGCCCGCGGCGCTGGGGGCGGCTACCCTGATCGTGCGCACGGCCCTGGAAGATCGCACCTTGCAGGCCGAACTCGCTGGCTATATCGATTACGCGCGCCGGGTTCGATTCCGGCTGGTCCCCTGCATCTGGTGAAGCGTAGACCGGCGGAGTCAGAAGATCACTTCTCTTCGCGAATCTGCTGTGTTAGATACCGCTCGTAGCCCAGCTCCTGGATCTGGTACATCTGTGCTTCCAGCCAATCCACGTGTTCTTCTTCGTCCTTCAACAACCGCTCGAATAATTCCCGCGAGGCATTGTCGCCTTCGTCGCGCGCAATCTGGATGGCGCGGTTGTACATGCCGACCGCCTCGATTTCCAGCTTCAGATCGCTTTCGATCTGTTCCTTGACGTTCCGTCCCACCGTCAGCTTCATCGGTTCGGTCAGGTTCGGCGTGGCGTCGAGGAACAGGATGCGCTCGATCAGCACTTCGGCATGCTTCATTTCGTCAATCGACTGCTTCTTGATGAAATCCCCGAGCTTGTCGTAGTGCCAGTTCTCGCACATCTCGGCATGGAGGAAATACTGGTTGATCGCTGTCAACTCCTCCTTCAGAGCTTCGTTTAACGCGGCGATGACTTTCGGATTGCCTTGCATGACCGCCAGTTTCGGTGAAGGGGGTCAAAAAGTCAAGTGTTTTCCCACGGTTGCGACCAGCTGCGACTCGAGGACCGCAGCCTCAGAAGCTGAATCTCGCCGCCAACTGAACCAGTCTCGGAGACGCCGAATTGACCGTCTGCCCGAATCCCGCGCTTCCGATGTTGCCGTTCACCGCCGACGGCCCGTAGAACTGCGCATGGTTGAACACGTTGAAGGTCTCGACCCGGAACTCCACCGATCGCGATTCCTTCAGCCGCACGGTCTTGTGCAGCGACGTGTCGAAGTTGACCATTCCCGGACCGTAGAAGAACCGGCGCGCCGCCGTCCCGATCCGGCCCGTCTCCGGAAGGCTGAACAGCGCGGTGTTGAATGCCGCCTTCCCGATGCGCGGGTTCGGATTCACATCCAGGTTCCCCGGCGTGTAGTCGGGAGTATCCACGCCGTTGTTGTTGATGCCGTTCGGAATCGTCCCCAACAATGAAGTGTCGGTATTGTTGAACAAGGTCACGGGAAATCCGGTGCTGAACCGAGTGACTCCGGAAACGGTCCACCCTTCCGTCCAGCGCGAGCGGCGATGGAGTAGCTGCGGGAGCGGTAGTTTCCAGTCGTAGCTGGCCACCAGATTGTCCCGAATATCAAAAGCCGAGATCGCCTTGCTCAGGTTCGCATTGACGGGATTGACCGCCTCGGCCAGGCTGGACGATTGATCCAGCGATTTGCCGTGCGTGTAGCCAACCTGCAATTCCAGCGATGGCGTCGACCGGCGGAGGGAAACCTCCAGCGCGTTGTAGTTGGAATTGCCGATGGTCTTCTGATACGTCACCGCGGCGAACTGGGGACCGAGGGGCCCGCGCGTGCCCTGAATCGTCTGGCCGGAGCGGGTGACATAGGTGCCGCTCTCGCCGAACAGCCCGCAGGTTGGCGTGCCGGGCATGACGTCCTCTGGCCGGCTGAGGCTCAGGCACAGCGCCGGATTACCGGGATTCGCCGAAATCAGCGCCAGCAGGTGGTGCGCCTGGGTGCCCACGTAACTCGCGGTCAGCACCGTATCGCGCGCCACTTCCCGCTGCAAGGAGAGAGTGTAGCTCTCGCTGTACGGCGTCACGTTCCCGTGGAAGAACGGCGGCACGCCGGTGATCGGCAGGTACTGCGCCCAGTCCACCGCTGTGTTGGGATTCCTGGCCGAGGCGCCGAGCGCGGGAATCGGCGATGGGAACCGCTGGCCCACGTTCTCCCCCGAGGCTGCCGTGACGAACGGCGTCGCAAACAGCGGCGGAGCGAAGCTGTTGTAGTCGTAACCGTACGGCGGGTTGGCGCTCATGATTCCGGCCGAGAGACCTTCGAATGCCGTGTAGAACAGGCCGTATCCCGCGCGGACGCTGGTCTTGGCATCCGGCGAATACGCCAGCCCGATGCGCGGCGCGAAATTGCTGTGCTTCGCCGGAGCCAGCGTGCCCGGAATACCGGGATCGCCCGGGAAGACCAGGCCCGCCGGCGCGCCCGGATACACCACCGACTGCTGCCCGGGGACCAGCGTCTGCAACTGGTTGTATTTCTCGCGCCACGGCGGCAGCAGGTCCCACCGCAAACCGTAATTCAGCGTCAGGTTGGGTCGGATCTGCCAGGCATCCTGGCCGTACAACCCGATGTACCGGTTGCGCAGATAGAACGCCTGCGAATCGGCCTGGTTGTAATTGCTCGCGATTCCCAGCAGGAAATCCGCGAAATCCGAGCCGGTCTCCGATCCCTGGAATAGAAACGAGCCGTTGTAGACCGCGTTCGGGTTGATGTTGACCTGGTCGTAGTGGACGCTGGCGCCGAGTTTGAGGATGTGCTCTCCCGCCACTTTGGAAAAGTTGTTCGACCACTGGTACGTGTTATTCGCCTGCCTCACTCCGGTGGTGTCGACCCCGATCGTGAAGTCGTTGAACGCTACGTTCTCGATGCCTTCGATGGCCGGTGCCAGGGGCGCGATCCCCGGATTGCCCGCCGCATCGACAAAGCCCTGCGACGCCAGAGTCGGACCCACGCCGCCCACCGGCTGCCCGACATTGTTCGCCGTACGCATGTAGCCGAACCGCAGCTCGTTGATCGACGTTGGACCAAGAGTGCTCGTGAGCGCTACGGCCGCCAGTTGCGCGCGGCCCAGAGAGATGGCGTTGAAGCCCGGCACGTTGGCGCCGCCCTGCCCGGTGGGATACGGATTGTCCATTCTGTAGTCGTCGAAAAAGTAGTAGGCCGAAACGGCGCCCCACCGTGTGTTGGTGTCGATTTTGATCGCGCCTTTGTCGTCGCGCAGCTTCTGCTTGTATGCGGACGTGGAGAATGTGGAGTCCCCTTGCGTCGGTTTCGGGATGAACGGCAACAGCGCCTTGGCGGGCGCGCTCCATGCGCGCTCCGGAATGCGTGCGTTCGGCAGCACGCACTGTTCGGCGCTCACGCAGCCAGGCGTGTAGTAGAGCTCGCCCGGCTGAACGGCGTAGCCCAGTTTCTTCGACAGCAGGTCCGCCCAGTATTGGCCGTTCACTGCGCCCGACAGGACATTCGGATTCCCGGAGAAATCGCCGGCGCGGTTCCCCGGCGAGGGCACCGAAATCAGGCCCGTATCCACCCCTTGCGTCATCCGCGTGCCCTGGTAGTCGTCGAAAAAGAAGGCCTTCTCCCGCCGGATCGGGCCGCCCAGTGTCCCGCCGAACTGGTTCCGGTCGTACCTGGCGCGCTCCGGCGCGAAGTAGTTGCGGGCGTCCAGGCTGGTATTGCGCAGGAAGTCGAACGCGCTGCCATGCAGCTCATTGCTGCCGGACCTGGTCGTCACCAGGACCTGGGCCCCGCTGAAATTGCCGTACTCCGGATTGAAGTTGCTGGTGAGCACTCGAAATTCCTGGATCGAATCCAGGTTGGGCACCACCGCCGCACCCATGTTGAAGTCCTCCTGCGCCAGGCCGCCGTTCACGCTGAATCCGTTGGAGGTTTCGCGCTGGCCGCTGACGGACAAGTTCCCCGGATTCAGGTCGCCGGACGGCGGCGCGCTGGTGCACCCGGCCATGACTACGGCATTCGGCTGCTGCGAGCTGCCGGGAATCACCCCGGGCTGGAGCGCCAGCAGGTCTGTAAAGCTGCGGCCGTTGACGGGGATGCTCGCCATCTGCTGAGCGGCGATCAGTTCCCCCATCTGCGTGGACGTTGTTTCTACACGGGTGGCCGACTCGGTCACCGTCACGGCCTCGTCGTGTTTTTCCACCAGAAGCCGGATATCGGCGCGCAGCGCGGCGTTCGGCTCGACCTGCACCCCCGCGCTCCGGTATGCCTGAAATCCGGCCTGTTCGATCCGCAGCTCATACCGGCCCTCCGGCAGTGCGGGGAACGCGTAAAACCCATCGGGGTTGGTGGTGGTGCTCTGAGCCAAGCCGGTATCCGTGTTGCGGACTGTCACCACTACGTCCGGCATCAGGCCGCCGCTCGGATCGGAAACCGTGCCCGCGATGCTGCCGCCCGTGACCGCTGCAACCGCCTGTGCAATGGCCAGTGCCGCCACGATGTATCTCTGAAAAACCATGCCGTCCTCCGTCCTGATTCCGGCCGGAAGCGGCGGCCGCCATCCCGCGCGCAAGCCCGCGCGCCGGATTGCTTCCACTTGCGACTAATTGCAACTGACTGGCAACTGGTCCCGAAAACATATTAAAACCCACTTGCAACTGAGTGTCAAACTAAAAACAGGAAATCGGCTCTGAATCACTCAAAATGTGATCTCTCAGAGCCTCGCGATTAACACCGATCCGCGCCGCGCGTAGCGATCCAGGAGAATCTTGTTGGTGCTGTCGGACTGAGTCGCAACGCGTGGATGCGGGAACAACCAAATCCTAATTGCAACTCACTGTCAAATGGAATCGGCTGGATTGCCCCGTTACCGTGCCGCCAGCAGGCACACGTAGATCACCGGCAATGCGAACAGGGTGCTGTCCACCCGGTCCAGGAATCCCCCGTGGCCCGGCAGAATTCCGCCGCTGTCCTTGAGGTTCGCGCCGCGCTTCATCGCCGATTCGGCCAGGTCCCCGATCTGCCCCGCGATGTTCGCCGCGGCGGTCAGCCCGATCGCCGCGGCAAGACCCACCCCGGGAATGAAGTACATCACGTAGGACGCGCCGAATGCCACCGAGAAAAACATGCTGGCCACCGCGCCCTCCCACGATTTGCCCGGGCTGATCCGCGGCGCCAGCTTGTGCCGGCCGAAAGGCTTGCCGATGTAGTACGCCCCCATGTCGCCGATCCAGGTCAGCGCCAGTCCGTACATCAGCCAGTGAGGATTGATCTCGCGCAGCGGGCGGGCGCACTTCCAGCATCCGAATACGTACACCACGCCCAGCAGCAGGAACGCGGCGCGGGGCAGGGAATGCGACAGGTCGCGGGTGCGCATGGCCAGCGTCATCGCGAACAGCGCCAGGGCTACCACGATGATCCAGCCCGCGTTCCACCAGATCAGCAGGCACAGCCCCGCACCGTAACCCACGACGCCCGGCTTGCCGAAGCCGTAGCCGCCGGCGATGTCGTCGAATTCCCGGTAGCAGAGGCAAGCGACCGTGCACAGGACCGCCAGAAAGATCCACAAGTTGGCCCACAAAACCACCCAGGTAACCACGGGAATCAGCACCAGCGCCGTCAGGACCCGCTTCATGACGAGCGGAGCGCTTCGATCAGATTCTCGTCGGCGGCCTTGGGTGCGCCATTGCCGTTTCCCGCGCTCAGACCGCCATAACGGCGGTCGCGCTTTTGATATTCAAGAACGGCCTGGAGCAGGTCCGTGCGGGTAAAATCGGGCCAGAGCGTTTCGGTGACGTAAAGCTCGGCGTATGCGATCTGCCACAGAAGGAAGTTGCTGATGCGCATCTCCCCGGACGTGCGGATCAACAGGTCGGGGTCGGGGCAGGACGAGGTGTAGAGGCTGGTTGCGATCTGGTCCTCGTCCAGGCGGAGCGTCTCCAGCGAGCCTTCCAGCCGCGCCATGTCCAGAATCGAATTGACCGCGTCGACAATCTCCGCGCGCCCCCCGTAATTGATGGCCAGGTTGACCACCAGGCCGCGATTGTTGGCAGTGGCGTCGACCGCGGCATCCAGCTCGCGGCGGACCTGCGGCGGAAGTGCGTCCAGCCGGCCGATCGCCTGCAAACGGATGTCGTTCTTCTGCAGCTCGGGGAGTTCCTGCTTGAGATAGAAGCGCAGAAGGCGCCACAGGGTCTCGACTTCGGCCCGCGGGCGCTTCCAGTTCTCGACGCTGAACGCGTAGAGCGTCAGAGCCTTGATGCCCAGCCGGGCGCATGTCTCCACGGTGGATCGCACCGGACCGATGCCCGCTTTGTGGCCCGCCACCCGGGGCAGTAAGCGGCGCCCCGCCCATCGCCCGTTGCCGTCCATAATGATGGCGATATGCGCAGGGAGACGGGCTGAATCAATGTTGTGCGCGAGTTCCCAGTCCCTTTCCCCGGGCCGCAACACTTCCAGTAAAGCCTTCATGAACCAGACAATCTATGGTACAACACCGTGAGCCGGACGTTCCGCTCTCCAGCCGCCCCCGGGGTAGCAATGGCGCGCGTTTCGCCCCCCGCTTCCGCTCGGAGGCGCTACGCGGTCTGGCCGATGGCTTGCGACTGCGCGGCGTCGGCCCGGAACTGGCGGGCTGTCATCCGGACCGCGGTCCGGATGCCGTCGCTGCGCACGATGAAGCCCGTGCTCTGAAGCGACACAGTGTCGGGATCGTCCGTCCTCGCCGGCCAGTCGATCAGCATTTCAATGTGGGCTCCGACCGGCAGCGGTCGCCGGCAGCGGAAAGACAGCCCGCCCGAGCTGATATCGCAGGTGGTGCCGGTGTTCCACCGGGACGCCACGCCCTTTTGCGAGACGCGGAAATGGATCGGCAGATGGATGGGGAAACGTTGGTTGTATCTCCGGTCCTGTGGCGCCTTCACCATGTAGAAACCTCCTTCGGCCGTGTCATGTCTCGCGACTTGTGGGCAATCGGTACACCACTCCGGCTTCAGGACGGTTATTCGCGCCCGATTCGTTTCATTGAGCACTTTTTACCTGATCGTCCGCCTGTTCAGGATTACCTTTTTTCCGTACTACGGAGATTCTCCAGGCCTGAAACGTGTGTAACCTCACGATCCATAGTTCCGTAGGAACTCCCGAAGTCCTTCAAAAGATATTGCCCACGCGGTGCTCGGACCCTCGTACCCCTTCAGTTCCACCTCGCGGCGCATGAAGCACCCGCGCGCGGGGCTGGCCAGTCGCTCGTACGTGCTCTCGCCGATCGCCACACTCATCCCGAGATCCTTTGTCGCCGATTCCAGCCGGAAGGCGGCGTTCACCGTGTCGCCCAGGGCAGTATAGTCCGCCCCCCCGATAATCGTCGGACCCGTGTTGATTCCCGCCCCTACGCGCAAAGGCGAGGGCAGGGGCAGGGCGCGGCTGATCTCCTCCGTGGCCAGAGCAATTTCACTCACCGCCCGCATGCTGTTCAACAGCTCGTCGGGGATCCGCGCCGGGTTGTCGTGTACCCACACCGCCATTACCGCGTCGCCGATGTATTTCTGCGCCCAGCTTCCCAGCCGCTGCGTAATCTGGCCCGTGCGCAGAAACCATGTGCCGATGGTCTGGCTGAGCAGCGCCTCGGTCATCGACCGCGCCAGCGGAGTGAAGTCGCGGATGTCGACCACGATGATGGTGGCCAGGCTGTGGGAATGGAGCGCGGTTGTAGGCTCGTTGCGCGTTCCCGAGGCGTTCGCCAAAAGCGCCGATTCGCCCGTACCTGGATTCCGGAATACCAGTTCCTGGTCCCCGAATACCAGCCGGTCGTTGTCTTTCAGCACACGTGGAAAACTGACCCGCGAGCCGTTGACGAACGAACCGTTGCGGCTGCCGAGGTCCACCAGCGCCAGGTCGCCGCCGTCCCTCCGCTGAATTAACGCGTGCAGACGCGACACGGAGCGGCTGTCGAGCAGGACCGTGCAGCCGTCGCCGCGTCCGATGGCCCAGGACTGCCCTTCCACGAGCGGAAAACGGCGGCCGCCGGGTTCCAGAATCAGGCAGGGAATAACTCCCAATGGCGTCACTTTCTCCACTCTATACCGGAATTCCTGCGCGCCACATCAGATAGCCGATGGCCTGCTTCACGTCGTTCCATGCATCCTTCAGGGCTCCCGAGCCGCGCTCCTTGCGCGGGGAGCCGTAAACCTCCAGTCCGTACGATTCCAGCATCCTCTTCACCCGGTAGATGTGATACCCGTCGCTCACCACAATCACCGAGCCCAATCCCATGCGGCGCATGATCTCACCCGCCATCGCAATCGACTCCACCGTGCTCGCGCCCTCGCTTTCCACGATGATGGCTTCCGCCGGGACCCCGTGCGCGCCCAGGTAGGACCGCCCGACCCCGCCCTCCGTGAAGACCGGATCGCCCCCCGCCCCGCCCGTGGTCATGATTCGCGGAGCAAGTCCCCGGCCATAGAGATCGAGTGCGTGATCGAGACGTGCCTTCAGCACGGGCGACGGCCGTCCCCGGTATTCCGCCGCGCCCAACACCAGGATCAAGTCGGCCGGCCGCGCCTCATCGAGCTCGCTCTGGCGCTGGATGCGAACCGACAGAAGCCCGATCAGCACAGCCAGAACCATGGCCGTCAGCGCGGCTGCGCTCCAGATCGCGCGTTTTATGTGCGGTATTCTGAACGTCGGAACTCTATTGTAATCAGATGCCAAAGCCCGAGACGATCGCCAGTGCCGCCAACCCCCTTCTCAAAGACGTGCGGCGCGCGATCGCCCGCGGCGGCCTTACCGAGGCGGGACTCTGTGTGGCCGAAACCTTCCACCTGCTCGAGGAAGCGCTGCGCAGCGATTGCGAGGTCAAGCACGTGCTGGCCGCGGAATCCGTACTCTCCGCGGCCGAAGCCCATGTGAGGCGGCTTGCCGGAGTGAAAGTCGCCGTGCTGCCCGACCCGCTGTTTCGCTCCGTCTCGGGCACCGAGACCAGCCAGGGTATCATGGCACTGGTGAAGCCGCCGGCGTGGAAGCTCGAGCAGTTGTTCCGCGGCACTTCCCTGGTAGTGGTGCTCGACGGTCTTCAGGATCCCGGCAATGCCGGCACCATCGCTCGCGCCTCGGAGGCCTTCGGCGCCACCGGCATCCTGTTCCTGAAAGGTTCGGTGAGCCCTTACAATCCCAAGACGCTGCGTGCCTCGGCAGGGTCGCTCTTTCGCGTGCCGTTTCTGCACGGCGTCGATCCCGCCCTGGCCCGCGCAGCCCTGGCGCAGAACAAGGTCGAGCTGTTCGCCGGCGTGCCCGCCAATTCCAGGGAACCGGTTCGCCCGCTCACTTTCGTCGATTTCACCGGCCGCTGCGGCTTCATCATCGGCAACGAGGCTCACGGCGTAAGCTCCCTTCTGCGCGCCGCGGCGCTCGACGTCTCTATCCCCACCGTGGGCGTCGAATCGCTGAACGCGGCCATGGCCGCCGGCATTCTTCTCTACGAAGCGCGCCGGCAGAGGATGCTGCGCACATGAGCCTCTTCGACATCACGCCGCCGGAAACTAAGGACGACCCGCGCCGCCCTCTGGCCGACCGCATGCGACCCGAACGCCTGGAAGACTACATTGGCCAGGACCACATCCTCGGGCCGGGCAAGCCTCTACGCCGGCAGATCGAGCGCGACGAGCTGACCTCCATCATCCTCTGGGGACCGCCTGGCGTGGGCAAGACTACCCTCGCGCGCCTGATCGCGAGGGTGACGAAGTGCGAGTTCATCCCGTTCAGCGCGGTGCTCAGCGGTATCAAGGAAATCAAGGCGGTCATGGCCGATGCCGAACGCCTGCGCCGCCTGGGCCGCCGCACCATCCTCTTTATAGATGAAATTCACCGCTTCAACAAAGCCCAGCAGGATGCCTTCCTTCCCTACGTCGAGCGCGGAGACATCATCCTGATCGGCGCCACCACGGAAAACCCGTCGTTCGAAGTCATCTCGGCGCTGCTCTCGCGGTCTCGTGTGTACGCGCTGCGCCTGCTGACAGTGCCCGAGATCGCGACCCTCCTGCGGCGCGCCCTGCCGGTGATTCACCTGAGCGCGCCGGACGACCTGCTCGAACAGATCGCCATCTACGCCAATGGCGACGGGCGCCAGGCGTACAACACCTTGGAAGCCGCCGCCGCCGCTTCGGCCGGCGGCGAGCTCACCGCGGAAGCCGTGCAGGACGCCATGCAGCGCAAGGTGCTGCTCTACGACAAGGGCGGGGAAGAGCACTTCAACCTGATCAGCGCCTTGCACAAATCGGTGCGGTCGAGCGATGCCGATGCCGCGTTGTACTGGCTGACGCGCATGCTCGAAGCCGGCGAGGACCGCCTTTACGTGGCCCGGCGGCTCATTCGGATGGCCATCGAAGACGTCAGCCTCGCCGATCCCCGCGCCCTGGAGCAGGCCGTGGCGGCGATGCAGGCGGTGCATTTTCTGGGCATCCCGGAAGGCGACCTGGCGTTGGCGCAAGCCGCAATTTACCTGTGCGCCGCCCCCAAGAGCGATTCCGCGTATCGCGCCATGGGCGCAGTCGTCGAGGATGTGCGGAACACCATTGCCGAGCCTGTCCCCATGCAATTGCGTAACGCTCCCACGCCCTCGATGAAACAGTGGGGTTACGGTGAAGGCTACCAGCACGCCCACCGGTTCGCAGACGCGATTGTGGATATGGAGTGTCTTCCGCCCGCGATCGCCGGAAGACAATACTACTTCCCCTCAGACCGCGGCGTAGAAAAGAGGATCAAGGAAAGGCTGGAGGAGATCAGGAAGAAGAAGTCAGAATCCAGAATTGAGAAGTCAGAATAAACGGTCCGCGCAAGCACGTCATTCTGAATTCTGACTCCTGAATCCTATTTCTTATTCAGCTTCAAATTAATCACCACTTGCTTCTTCGAGTCGAACGAAGTCAGCGTCTTCGTTGGGCTCGAGGCGCCCTGGTAGTCGGCTCGGAGCCGGTAATCGGTGTCCGTGTTGAGATCGTAGAAGTAGTACATACCCTCTTGTTTGGTAATGTACGACCGGATCTGCTGGGTCTTGGTGTTTTCGAGCTGCACCACCGCGCCGGCCACGGGGGCATCGCTCTGATCCGACACCAGCCCCTGAACGCTGCGCGTTGTGGATTCGCCTTTCTTCTGTGCCCGGACAAGCGGCATCAGCAGTAGAAGAGCGCAGGCCAGAACCATCACGGAGCGTTTCATCAAAACCTCTCCAACTGATTTGACGCGAAAAAAGGCGATCCCGTTGCGAGGCACCGGCTATCTCCAGTCCTCGTCGGATTCCTCGTCTTCGTCTTCGATGAAGTCTTCCTCTTCCTCGTCTTCTTCGTCCGCTTCATCCAGAGATTCCAACTCCAGTGGATCGGTGCCCACCACCTTCAGGTCCTCGCCGCATTCGTCGCAGCTCAGCGTATCGCCTTCGTCCACATCTTCTTCGTCGATGTCGATCGCCGCCTGGCATTTTGGACACGTGACCATCGATTTCCTCCCAAACAATTACTGTTATACGACACGCGCTGTGGAATGCAACCTATTTTCCGGCCTGTTTCGCCAGCCGGCGCCGCGTGGTCGGCGGGACAACCCCCTTTAACCGAAGATACATGAAAAGCTGAGAGCGGTGTGTGAGTTCATGTTCCTTGATGAACTGAAGCATCTCCATTCGTGTCAAGCGCGCCAGATCGAAATGCCGCGTCATCATTTCGCTGAAGAATTCCGGCGGCTGTGCCGCCAGTTGCGCACACCGCTCTGCTACCGACTGCCGCAGTGCCGCCGCCAGTTCGCCGGGACCGGCGTCCTCGGCAAGCGGCCGGAAATGGGCCTTCATGCGGTCGCGAAACTCCTGCCCCGTGACCGTTTCCCGGGCCAGTAGCATTCCGCTGAGACCGTCCCCCACGTTCAGGATATGGCGCGCGATCTGCCGGAAGCTGTCCAGCTCGGCCGTCGGCCGGTAATCCAGGTCGCCGCCGGGAAACTCCTCGACGGCGAGCGCCGCATCCTCGCGAACAGCCTTCCAGGAATCGAGAAATTGTTCGAGTCGAATCATGTCCGTATTGTAATAAGGCGTCAGGCGTCAGGCTTCAGGCTTCAGCTGACCTCTTCCACTGGGCCTTCGGAAGCCTGATGCCTGATGCCTGAAAGCTATAATAAAAATATCCATGCACCAACAATTGAACGAGAGGGTTGTGGATCTGAATCCACAAGAGACTGCCGAATGGGTTGAATCGTTAGACCAGGTGATCGATCAGGCCGGTCCGCACCGTGCCGCGTTCCTGCTGGACAAGCTCAACGTCCACGCCCGCAATAACGGCGCCGAACTGCCGGTCCACCTCAACACGCCGTACGTGAACACCATCCCGGCCGGCGAAGAAGTGCCGTATCCCGGCGACCGTGCCATCGAACGGCGCATCAAAAGCCTCATCCGCTGGAACGCCATGGCGATGGTCGTGCGCCAGAATAAGTACGATCCCGGCATCGGCGGCCACATCTCGACCTATGCTTCCCTGGCCACGCTGCTCGAAGTCGGCTTCAATCACTTCTTTCACGCCTCCTACGGCGATCAGCCCGGCGACCTGATCTACTTCCAGGGCCACGCCTCTCCCGGCGTCTACGGCCGCGCGTTCCTCGAAGGCCGGCTCACTGAGGAGCGCCTCAAGAACTTCCGCCACGAGCTGCGCGACAAGCCCGGACTCTCGTCTTACCCGCACCCGTGGCTCATGCCCGATTTCTGGAACTTCCCCACGGTCAGCATGGGCCTGGGCCCGATCAACGCCATCTACCAGGCCCGCTTCATGCGCTACCTGGAGAACCGCGGCGTCATCCCGCCCACCCCGCGGCACATCTGGGCCTTCCTCGGCGACGGCGAAATGGACGAGCCCGAGTCCATGGGCTCGATCACGCTCGCCTCACGCGAAAAGCTGGACAACCTGATCTTCGTCATCAACTGCAACCTGCAGCGCCTCGACGGGCCGGTCCGCGGCAACGGCAAGGTGATCCAGGAGCTCGAAGCCGCCTTCCGCGGCGCGGGCTGGAACGTGGTCAAGGCGATCTGGGGCTGCGATTGGGATCCCCTGCTGGAACGCGATGCCAGTGGCCTGTTGCAGCAGCGCATGGGCGAAGTGGTGGATGGCGAATTCCAGAGCTACGTCACCAAGGACGGCGCCTTTGTCCGCCAGCACTTCTTCGGCAAATATCCCGAGCTGCTCGACCTGGTCTCCCACCTCAGCGACGAGGAGGTTTTCAAACTGCGGCGCGGCGGGCACGATCCCAAAAAGGTCTACAACGCCTACAAGCGCGCGCTCGAGACCCGGGGACAGCCGACCCTCATCCTGGCGCAGACCGTGAAAGGCTATGGGCTCGGCGAAGCCGGTGAAGGCCGCAACATCACCCACCAGCAGAAGAAGCTCAACGAGGCGGAGATCGCCCATTTCCGCTCGCGATTCGAAATCCCCATCCCCGAAGAGGCTGCGCGCAACGCGAGCTTCTTCCGCCCGCCCTCCGACAGCCCCGAGATGGCTTATCTCCACGAGCGCCGCAGGCAGTTGGGCGGCTATATGCCGGCGCGCAAGCTGCCGAAAAGCACGATCGTTGCGCCGCCATTGGATCTCTTCAAAGAATCGCTCGAGGGATCGGGCGGCCGTGAAGTCTCCAGTACCATGGCGTTCGTTCGCGTGCTAACGCTGCTGCTCAAGCATCCGGAGCTGGGCAAGCACGTGGTGCCGATCATCCCCGACGAAGCCCGCACTTTCGGCATGGAGTCGCTGTTCCGGCAGTTCGGTATCTACGCCAGCCAGGGACAGCTCTACAAGCCGCACGATGCGGAGATGTTCCTCTATTACAAGGAATCCAAGGATGGCCAGATTCTGGAGGAAGGCATCACCGAGGCGGGCGGGCTCTCGTCGTTCACGGCCGCGGGAACGGCGTACTGCAACTACCACGTGGAGATGATTCCGTTCTTCATCTACTATTCGATGTTCGGATTCCAGCGCGTGGGAGATGCCATCTGGGCGTTCGGCGATGCCCGCGGCAAGGGTTTCCTCTGCGGCGGCACCGCCGGCCGGACCACGCTTTCCGGCGAAGGCCTTCAGCACCAGGACGGCCACAGCCTCCTGCTGGCCAGCACCAATCCCACCTGCTGCGCGTACGATCCGGCCTATGCCTACGAAATCGCGATCATCGTGCAGGACGGCATCCGCCGCATGTATCAGAACCAGGAGGACCGGTTCTACTACATCACGCTCTACAATGAAAACTACCCCATGCCGCCGATGCCCGCCGGGCTCGATCCCGAAGGCGTGCTGCGCGGCATCTACCGCTATCAGGCCGCGGCGCAGGGCAAACCGCAGCTCCACCTGTTCGGCAGCGGTCCGATTCTCAACGAGTCCGTCCGCGCCCAGCAGATCCTGGCCGAGAAGTACAACGTCGCCGCCGATGTGTGGAGCGTCACCAGCTACAACGAGCTGCGCCGCGACGCGCTCGCCGTCGAGCGCTGGAACCGCCTGCACCCCGATGAGCCGCAGAAAATCCCGTACCTCCTGGACGCGCTGAAGGGCGCCGAGGGTCCGATCGTCGCCGCCAGCGATTATATGAAGGTGGTGGCCGACCAGGTCGCTCCCTGGCTTCCGGGCCGCATGGAGACGCTCGGCACCGACGGCTTCGGCCGCAGCGACAACCGCGAATTCCTCCGCCGCCACTTCGAGATCAACGCCGAATCGATCGTCGCGGCGGCGTTGTCGCGCCTCGCGCGCGACGGCAAGTTCGATTCGAAGCAAGCCCGCGCGGCCTTCGCCGAGCTGGGCGTCGAGACCGAGCGCCCCGACCCGGCCCGAGCGTAACGCGGGGCTCCAGGCCCGCCCTACGCTACCACCATCTTTCCGACTCCGTCCGCATACTGCTCCGTAATCCGGAACGCCTCGGCAATCTGGCCCAGGGGGCGCTTGTGAGTCACCAGCGGTGCGAACCACTCCAGCCGGTGCACCAGCATCTCCAGCGCCCGGTGCGTTTCGTGGTTGGAGCGGCGCACGTTGAAGATCGCCAGCTCCTTGCGGCGCATCGGCGAAACTTCAAACGGCACGAACACATCCGAGTGGATCCCCGTCAGCACCACCCTTCCGCCGTTGCGCGCCGCGCGGATCGCCTGGTTCGTCGTGTGCTCCTTGGCAGCACAATCGACCGCGCAATCCACGCCGCGCCCGCCCGTCTCGGCGACGATCTGCCGCGCGGCATCGACCTGGTTCGGGTCCAGCGCTTCATGCGCGCCCATCTCGCACGCCATCTCCCGCCGGTGCGCCACCGGCTCGACGGCCAGGATTTGGCCCGCGCCCGCGGCCTTCAGCGCGGCGATGGTCACCAGCCCGATGGGACCGGCCCCGAACACTGCGACGCTGTCCCCGGGCTGCACCTCGACGAATTTCAGCGAGTGCAGCGCGATCGCCAGCGGCTCGACCAGTGTCGCCGCTTCCAGCGAAAGATCCGGCGGAATCGCTACCAGGTTCGATACCGGCAGGTTCACCCGCTCTCGGAAAAACCCCGGATTGCCGGGCGTGCTCAGAAAACGAATATTGGCGCAAATGTTGTGCCGCCCGCTCATGCAATATTCGCAGTGGTAGCAGTACAGCGCCGGCTCCAGAGCCGCGCGGTCTCCCAACGACCATCCGGAAACGCCCGCGCCGGTCTTGACCACGGTTCCCGCAGGCTCGTGGCCCAGCACCATGGGATACTCGCACGGCGTGTCGCCGACGCCTCCCTCGGTGTAGGAATGCAGATCGCTTCCGCAGACGCCGACGGCGCCCACCTGTACCTGGACCTCGCCGGGTCCGGGATCTTCGATCGGCAACTCCGTCAGGCGGAATTCGCGCGGTGCCACGAGTTGAGCGACAAGCATAAGAGCGGGTGGTTAACCCTCATTGTAAAATGGGTCCGATGATCAATTTCCGCGACTTCCCGGCCGGCCCCGATCCCTTCGGCCGCAAGTACCAGGTGCTGTTCAAGTGGCTGCAAACCGCGATCTCGCTGCGCCACGCCGACACCGTTGACGTCAAGTTCGTCCTCATCGACGAAGACGGCGCCCCCGCGGAAAAGACCATCGCCATCCCGCACGCCGACCTGCGCCGCGTGAGCGAGGAAGTCGGCCGCCCGTTCGACGATCCGTGGTGCTCGCGAATCGCCGCCCTGCACCTGCTGCACCTGGTCGAAACGGGCGAGGACATGGAAAAGGACCTGATTACTCTCTCTCCCGCCGAGCTCGCCCGGTACGCCAGGACCCTTCTCGCCGAAGAGACGTCGGCGATAGCCGCACGGTAGCGCCGCGCACGCGCGGTGCATCGCGCCTTGCATGCTAAGATTGGGCAGAGTTCTATGGCGGATTCGCTCACCCGTAAGGCTGTGCTGATCGGGATTGCTGCCGCCGCCCCGCCTATCATCGTGATTCAGCTTACGACGGCGAACCCCGTGATCCGTCTGTCCTCGCTGCTGGCCGGAACGGTCTTCGCACTGGTTTGCTGGCTGGCCGGCCGGTCCTTCGCCGGCCGCATCAACCGCCTCACCGAATTTGTCGACCGCCTGCTTAGCCAGGGCCTTCCCCAGCCGCTTCTGAAGGCCACTGACGACGAGCTGGGCCTGCTGGCGCGCTCGCTGGCGCGCGTCGCTCCGCAGATCGAAGAACTCGTCAACCGCCTGGGCATCGAGCTGATGCGCCGCGAAGCCATCCTCGCCAGCATGACCGACGCCGTGCTGGCAGTGGATGCGCGCCTCAATATTACCTTCTGTAACGAAGCGTTTATCTTGCTCGTGGGGGGCCACCGCGCCGCCGAGGGCATGCCGCTCGTCCGCGTCGCCCGCGATCCGGTCATTCACGGGATTCTCACCCAGGTGCTGGAGTCCGGCGAGACGGCCCGGCGCCGGCTCCAGCTGTCGACGGCCGACATGCGCTCCTACGACGTCACGGCGGTGCCGCTGGCTTGCGGCTCCAGCAAGGGAGCCATCGCGATTCTGCACGACGTCACTCCCAGCGAGCGGCTGGAGCGCGTGAAGCGGGATTTCATCGCCAACGTGTCGCACGAGATGCGCACGCCGCTGGCCACCATCCGCGGTTATGCCGAAACCCTGTTGGAGGGCGGTCTCGAAGATCGCGAAAACCGCCGCAAATTCGTCGAGATCATCCAGGCCAACAGCATCCGCCTGAACAACATCGCGGCCGACCTGCTGACGCTTTCCGAGCTCGAGTCCGGCGGCCATGGCGCGCAGCCCGGCCCCATCTCGCTGCGCGACGTTCTGTGCAGCGCCGTACGCGCCGTGGAGCCCGCCGCCAGGCTCATGGACGTGCAGGTCACGGCCGAGCCCTGCCCCGATCTGCACCTCATGGGCTACGGAATCCGGCTGGAGCAGGCCCTGGTCAATCTGCTCGACAACGCGGTCAAATTCAATAAGCCCAGCGGGCGCGTGACCGTGCGCGTGAACGACCGGCCCGGCAATCCGGTCGAGATCCGAATCTCCGATACCGGAATCGGAATTCCCGCCGAGGATCTCTGTCGAATCTTCGAGCGGTTCTACCGCGTCGACAAAGCCCGCTCGCGCCAGGTCGGAGGAACCGGCCTCGGGCTCTCCATCGTAAAACACGCCATCGAGCAGATGGATGGCACGGTCGCCGTGGAAAGCGAGCTGGGAATAGGTTCGTCGTTTCTCGTCACGCTGCCCCGAAACGGTACGGCGTAGTCAATCTTAACGGGCCGGTCATCGTAATGTAACCGGCGTCCGATAGGCTCAAGATCCGGTTCTGGATTTGCAGATTCGTGTAGCTCAAATTCGTGTCTCTAACCGCACTTCGGCTTCACTTCACAAGGATAGGCAAATGATTCCTTCGACCAGAAAGATCGCAGCACTCCTCTGCATGACGGCCGGCCTTTTGAATACGTCCTGGGCCGCCGATCCCCAGCCCGCCTCCGTGCCGCCGGCGGAGATCGCAAAACTAAAAGCGCAGCTCGACGAGCAACAGAAGATGATCGAGCAACTGCGCGTGGCGATTGAAGAACAGAAAAAGATGTTGGAGCAGGCAGGGATCGGCGCCTCCACCCAGGCCGCCGCGCCTCGGCACACCACTCCTGCCGCGGGCCTGGTTGCTTCCACCACCCCCGTATTACCGCCGGTACCAGCCACTCCTGCCCCCGCTCCCAGAGTCGACCCGGCCCTGCCGCCGGCAGCGCCGCAAGCGCAGGCGGCCGCCCCCGTGACCTCGCCCCTCCAGATCCGCATCGGCGACGTCGGCATCACCCCGGTGGGCTTCATGGATCTGACCGCGGTGTTGCGCGATAAGAACACCGGCTCCGGCATCGGGAGCAACTTCGGCTCCGTGCCCTACGTCAACACGACCGCCGGACAACTCTCCGAATTCCGGTTCAGCCCGCAGAACTCCCGACTCGGGTTTCGCGTGGACGGTGACTGGAAGGGCGCCCACTTCATCGGCTACAACGAGTTTGACTTCCTGGGCACCAGCGGCGCCAACAATATCGGAATTGTCAACGGCGCTTTCGTGCCCCGGCTGCGCCTCTACTGGGTGGATGTTCGCAAAGACAAGTTCGAGTTCCTGGCCGGACAAAGCTGGAGTATGCTGACACCCAATCGCAAAGGCATCTCCGCGCTTCCCTCAGACCTGTTCTACAGCCAGGTGATGGACGTGAACTACGTGGCCGGCCTTACCTGGACCCGCCAGCCGGGCGTGCGCTTCCTCTACCACCCCAGCGACAAGGTCACCATGGGCATATCGCTGGAGAATCCCAACCAGTACGGCGGAGGATACGGAGGAGGCGGCCAGATTGTGGCCCCGGCAGCGCTCACGTCCATGCTGGGGTCGCAGCTCGATAACGGCACAGCCAGCTACTTGAGCACTCCCGATCTGCATCCTGACATCATCGGCAAAGTGGCCTTCGACCCGAGCGCCAAGGTTCACTTCGAAGTGGCCGGAATCGAGAGAACCTTCAAAACCGTCAACCCCAATACATTCAGTACCTACACCAAGGCCGCCGGCGGCGGCTCCATTAACGGAAATTTCGAGGTCGTGAAGGGCGTGCGCCTGGTCACCAACAATTTCTGGAGCGATGGCGTAGGCCGCTACCTGTTTGGCGAAGCTCCGGATGCCGTCATCCGTACCGATGGCAGCCTGAGTGCAATTCATACCGGCGGGATGGTACAGGGTTTTGAGGCCCAGCTCAGTCCCAAGTTCCAACTGTGGGGCTACTACGGTCTCATCTATATAGGTAAGAACGTCGTCATCGACACCAACGGCAAGCCCGTCGGCTACGGTTACACCGGCTCGTCGGGCGGCCAGAACCGGAATATCAACGAAGGCACAATCGGCTTTACCCAGACGTTCTGGAAGGACCCCAGGTATGGGGCGCTGAGCCTCATCGCCCAGTACGAATACCTGACGCGCAACCCGTGGTACGTCGCCACCGGGCAGCCGAAATCCGCGCACGACAACACCATCTATATCGACCTTCGCTACACGCTGCCGGGTGCTCCGCCGCCGGCGAAGTAGTTCGTGCGGTCGGTAACGGAGTTGTAACAATCAAATGCCAAAATCGAGGTGTATCCAGATGCGAATCAGAAAGACGATGGTTTGGGGTTTCCTGTGGGTGGCCAGCGTCGCGGTTGCCGGTGCGCAGCAGATCAATGCGGCCGGTGCGACCTTCCCCATGCCGATCTATCAGAAGTGGTTTCAGGACTACCACGCACAACACTCTTCCGTACAAATCAACTATGGCGGCGGCGGATCCGGGGCCGGAATCAGCCAACTCACCAACGGCACGGTCGATTTCGGCGCTTCGGACATTCCGATGAAGGATGCCCAGATCGCCGCCATGAAGGTGAAGCCCCTCCACTTCCCCACGGTCATGGGAGCCGTCGTGCTCACCTACAACATTCCGGGCGTCGCCGCCGAATTGAAGTTCGCGCCCGAGGTGATCGTCGACATCTTCATGGGGAACATCAAGAAGTGGAACGATCCCAAGCTGGCCAAGGACAATCCAGGCAGCAAACTGCCGGCCGAAGAGATCATCCCCGTTCACCGCGCCGATGCCAGCGGCACGACCTTTGTCTTTGCCGACTATCTCTCCAAGGTCAGCAGCGCCTGGAAGAGTAAGGTGGGTGCCGACTCGAAAGTCGCCTGGCCCGTCGAAGGCCTGAACGGCAATGGCAATCCCGGGGTGGCCGGACTCGTGAAGCAGACTCCGAATTCTATCGGATACGTGGAGCTGATTTACGCGATCCAGAACAAGATGAGCTATGGGCTCGTGAAGAACTCCGCCGGGGAGTGGATCAAGCCCAGCCTGGAAGGCGTGACCGAAGCGGCGGCCGGTGCCGCCAAGTCGATGCCGGACGATTTTCGCGTGTCCATCACCAACGCTCCCGGGAAGAACGCGTATCCGATCTCGACCTTTACCTGGATGCTCATTCCATCGCAGTTCCCGGATGCTGCCAAAGGCAAGGTCATGGTGGAGTTCCTCAAGTGGATGCTCACTGATGGCCAGAAACAGGCCAGCAACCTCGCCTATGCGCCGCTTCCCAAATCGGTAGTGGACAAAGAGGTCAAGCAGATCGCACAGATAAAGTTCGGTAAATAGCATGGCAACGGGCGTCCAGGTCGACCATCGGGTAAGGCCTCTGGATCAGGTGGGCGACACCATCGCCCGCCTGATCACCCTGGTTTTTGCGGCCAGCATCGTTTTGGCCGCCGTCCTGATTGTCTCGGTGCTGTGGAAGGATTCGGCCCCAGCCCGTGAAAAGCTCGGTTGGGGATTCTTGATTTCCAGCCAGTGGAACCCGGTGACCGAACAGTTCGGTGGACTTCCCTTTATCTACGGCACCGTGGTGACGTCCGTATTGGCCCTTTTGATCTCGGTACCGCTCGGGCTTGGCTCCGCGATTTTTCTCTCGGAACTGGCGCCCCCACGACTCTCCAGCGCGCTCACGTTTCTGATCGAGTTGCTGGCCGCCATCCCCAGCGTGATTTACGGCCTGCTCGCAATCTTCACGTTGGTTCCCCTGATGCGTGTGTATATTGAACCGTTCCTCCGCTCCACACTGGGATTCCTGCCGTTGTTCCAGGGGCTGGCGTATGGCGTGGGCTATCTCACCGCAGGGGTCATCCTGGCGATCATGACGCTCCCCTTCATCATCTCGGTCTCGCGCGAATCGCTTCTGGCCGTGCCGCGCGAGCAAAGAGAGGCCGCCCTGGCGCTGGGCGCAACCAGTTGGGAAACCACGTGGAAGGTAGTGGTGCCTTACGCGCGCCTGGGCATCATGGGATCGATCTTCCTCGGACTGGCCCGCGCTCTCGGTGAAACCATGGCCGTCACCATGGTCATCGGCAATTCCTCGGCGATTCACGCCTCCCTGTTCGCTCCAGGTCATACCATCGCTGCGGTAATCGCCAACGAATTCGCCGAAGCAACCGGAGACGTTTACAAAGGGGTCCTGATCGAGCTCGGCCTCGTTCTTTTCTGCCTCACCATCATTTTGAACGGGCTGGCGCGCCTGATGATTCTGGCCACCACCGGAAAGGGGTCCAGGAGAGCATGAAGAGCCGGGGCTTCCGTAAAGCCGTCAACAACGTGATGCTGACCCTCACCGGGATCTTTACCGTGATCACGGTTTCCAGCCTCTTCGTCATTCTCGGTTACCTGCTGTTCAACGGCGGCAAATCGCTGGATTGGAACTTCTTCACGAAACTGCCGCTCTCGCCCGGAGAAGAGGGAGGAGGCATGGCCAACGCCATCGTCGGCTCGGCCGTCATCGTTGGCCTGGCGGCGTTGATCGGAATTCCGGTCGGATTTCTGGCGGGCGTCTATCTCTCGGAATACGAGAGTAAGGCCTTCGCCAGCGTGGTTCGCTACGTGGCCGACCTGTTGAACGGCGTCCCCTCCATCGTCATCGGTATCGTGGCCTGGACCTTGGTCGTGGTGCCCATGAGGAGCTTCTCGGCGCTGGCCGCTGCCGTCGGCCTCGCGATCATGCTGATCCCCATCGTCACGCGCCAGACCGAACAGTTTCTGCGCGAGGTGCCCAACTCCCTGCGCGAGGGGGCCCTGGCCCTGGGTGCGCACAAGTGGAGGATGATCGCCACCGTAGTCGTGCCCGCCGGCAGCAAAGGCGTGCTCACCGGGATGATCCTCGGCATCGCCCGCGTGGCCGGCGAGACCGCTCCTCTGCTTTTCACGGCATTCAACAATCAGTTTTGGACCGACAGTCTCAGACAGCCCGTGGCCACACTGCCGGTTCAGATTTATATGCGCGCCACCTCTCCTTATGACGACTGGCACCGTCAGG
>Ga0335079_10000998_pt1 | contig 32094 bp, 28 predicted proteins | sample Lox_Sample_33_FD_206719 | JGI IMG/M metagenome (GOLD analysis project Ga0335079, IMG submission 206719) | Soil microbial communities from Loxahatchee National Wildlife Refuge, Florida, United States - Lox_Sample_3.3 | ecosystem: Environmental > Terrestrial > Soil > Wetlands | place: USA...
ATCGGCACGTTCGGATCGACGCGGTGGATGTAGTAGAGGTCGATCGTGTCGACATCGAGCCGCTTCAAGCTCGCCTCGCACGCGCTTTTCACATAGTCGGGCGTGCCGCACACACTGCCGCCGCCGTCGGGCGAGCGGATCTGGCCGAATTTCGTCGCCAGCACGATCTTGTCGCGGCAGCCCTTCAGGGCGCGGCCCACGAGCTCCTCGTTCTTGCCGTTGCCGTAGGCGTCCGAGCTGTCGACGAGATCGACGCCGAGCTCGGCCGCGCGATGGATCGTAGCGATCGCCTCGGGCTCGCTCGGCTCGCCATAGATCGGCGTCATGCTCATGCAGCCGAGCCCCACGGCCCCAACCTCGAGAGCGCCCAGTTTGCGCCGCTTCATCGCCACCTCCCTCAAAGCGGTGAAGCCTAGCGGCTGATCCATCGGAACGGAAACGGGTAACTGCCGCGGTGCCGGCTCACGTTCCGGGAGCCGCGGCAGCGCTTGGCTTCCACGCGTCGATGCGCTGTTGTGCCCGCGCGAGAATGTCCGGCGAGAGCTTGCCGGCAAGGGTGTTCTTGAGCTGCACCGCGCTCGGGCGGTGCGGTTCGTTCGGCGGATAGAATTTCAAGGCGAGGCTCACCCAGATATAGGCTTCGACAAGATCGGTCCCGACGCCTTTTCCCGTGACCTGTTTTCCCGTGGCATAAAGCGCGGCAAGATTATGCATCGCGTTCGCTTGGCCCTGATCGGCGGCGCGGCGATACCACGTGACCGCCTCGTCGAGATTCTGGGCCACGCCGATGCCGTGCTGGAGGTGGTAACCGAGGCCGGCCTCCGCGTCGCGCAATCCTTGTTGCGCGGCGAGGCGCCAGTACTTCGTCGCCTCGGCCACATCGACCGCGACGCCTCGTCCTTGCTCATAGGCAAGCCCGAGATCGAACTGGGCCGCCGCTGAACCTTTGTCGGCGGCGCGGCGGAACAGCCGAACCGCGTCCGCGAGATCGGTAGAGCCGCCCGCCCCGTTCTGCTCCATGATGGCGAGCTGGACCTCCGCGTCGACATTGTCCTGTTGCGCCGCCTGGGTGAAAAGCTGGCGCGCGTGGGCATCGTCCTTGGCGACGTCCGGGCCCTGGTAGTAGTCGAGCCCGAGCTCGTACTCGGCCTTGGCGTCGCCTTTGGCGGCGGCCTCCTCGAGCAGCGCCGCGCGGTTCGTGTTCGCTTCCTTATAGCCGTGCTCGAATGCGAGCTTGGACCATTTCGCGGCTTCGCCGGCGTCCTTGGGCACGCCGATGCCGTTTTGATAGTTCCAGGCGAGCGTCGCGTCCGCCTTGCCGTCGCCCTTGTCGGCTGCGCGATGCAGAATGGCGAGCGCACCAGGATAGTCTTGCTTCATGCATTTGCCGTCGAGCTTCAGATGCGCGAGCTGGTTCATACCCGCGAGGTCATCGTGCTCGGTCGCCGCGGTCGCCCATTTGACCGAGGCCGCACAATCGCGCGTCGTGCCCAGTCCTTGCTCGTAGCGCACGCTGAGCGGGGCCATCGCAATGGCATCGCCGTTCTGCGCCGCCGCTTCGTATAGTCTTGTTGCCCTCCCGTCGTCCCGGCCGACGCCTTTTGCCTCTGTGTACAAGTTGGCGAGATCGATCATTGCCCGCGACAGGCCTTTCGTCGCGGCCAATTCGTACAAGCGTCGCGCTGTATCGTAGTTTACGGGCACGTCGCGACCGGCTTCATAGAATTCGCCGAGCTGGTCGATCGCGTCGGCATATCCTTTCGCCGCGGCGCGCTGATACCAGTTTTTGGCCTCGGCGTAGTCCTGTGCGACCACTTGACCCTGCTCGTAGCGTCGTCCGACAGCGTACATCGCCGCGCCGAGACCCAAATCGGCAGCCTTGCGATACCAGTCCAGTGCCGCCTTCGCATCGATCGGCACACCCTTCCCCTCAGCATAGATGACACCGAGATCGGCCATCGCCGACGCGTGGTTCATGGCCGCGGCGCGCTCGAACAAGCGCTTGGCCTCCGCGTAATCCGGCGCGACCCCGGTGCCGTTGAGATACATGACGCCAAGATTGGTCATGGCCGGTGGCCAATTCTTCGCGACCGCCTTCTCGTAGAGAGCGCGCGCGGCCACGGGGTCTTGTGCCAACCCGCCCTCGCCGTTCTGATAATAGAAGCCAAGGCTGTTCATGCCGTCGGGATCGCCTTGATCGGCCGCCGCACGATACCATTTGGCCGCTTCGATCCGGCTATCCGGTGTCCCGGAATTGGCGACGACGCGGCCCAAGGCTACTTGAGCGGCCGGATCGCCTGCTTCGGCCAGTGGCCGAAGCGAGCCGATCTCATCCAGCGTCCGAAGCTCGGCAAGCGACTTGTCGGTGTCGCCGTTCTCCCACTCTTTCAGGGCCGCGGCGATGGTCGGCTTCGCGGCGAGTGCGTCGCTTGCACTTTGCGAGGCCTTGCCCGGTGGCGGCGGGCCGAGGCTCGGCGAGCATGCGGCCAGCCCCGCCGCGATCACTAGTAAGCCGATCCACTTTTGGCGCCGCGCGTTCACAAACCTCAGATTGCATCGGAGGCCAAAGCCGCACAACCCAAAAGAGAAGGACGCTCAGCCTCGCGGCGTGTGCGCCTCGACGAGCCGCTCGAACATCTCGATGAGGCGCGCGGCCGGGCCTTCGGGGCCGACGCATTGCACGCTCACCTTTGCGCCCTCGGCCAGAAGGAACACTTGATCGGCCAGAAGCTCGGGATCGCGCAGGCCCGCCTTGCGGCAAAGCTCGACACATTTCGCGTGATAGCGTGACTTGCGCTCCTCGACGACGCGGCGCGCCGGGTGCGCCTCGTCGCTTAGCTCGACCGCGGCGTTGGCGAAGGCGCAGCCGCGCGCGCTGCGGCCGAGCTTGATCTCGCCCATGAAGCGCAGCCAGGCCAGCAACTGCTCCTTGGGATCGCCGGCAAACTCGTGCTCGATCTCGGCCCAGGCGCGGTCGACGTTTTGCCCCACCTCGCGCAGGCATTCGCAGACAAGCTCGTCCTTGGATTTGAAGTGCCGGTAGAGGGTCATCTTGTTGGTATCGGCCGCGGCGGCGATCGCGTCGACACCCACCGAATGGATGCCGTGCCGGTAAAAAAGCTCGCGCGCGGCCTTGAGGATGCGGGCGCGGGGCGGCAGCTCAGGCGCAGCCGGGGAGGGCTCGGGAATTTCCGGAGCCTCGGGCAAATCTAGTACTGGCGTTCCTCTTGACATGTTAGTGACCGGTCTGTATATCTCAGGCCTTGGGTGTGACCGTTCAGTACCATAGTAGATGGCGCCTGTCACCAAGAATTCCAGTCCCGGCGCCCGAGGAGACTAAAATGCAGTATCTCAACGAATCCGACCCTATCGCAGAGCTTGACCGGGCGGCAGAAGGCCTCGCGGACTCCGTCGTCGCCGGCCTCAGCCCGGCGGTCGCCGAAGCGCTGGCCGACCCGATCGTGCGCGCCATGATGGCCGCGGACCGCGTCGAGCGCACTGAGCTCGAAGATATGTTGCGCAGGGCATCCCAAAACGTCATCGCGTACAGCCCGGCGCCGAGCGAATGCCAGCGGCAGCATTTTTGCGGGGCGCACGGCGCTTGACCGCCGCGTCCGCCCGCCTCATTTTGCACGCGACAAGCGTATAAGGCCGCCCGGCCGTTTCGCGGAACGGAGCCAATTCCGCGAAGCGCGCCGGTCGGGTTTTTGCCGAACGAACCCAGTTCCAGCGTACGGCCCCCGGAGACGAGTGATAGCCGCGAAAAACCCGAGGGCTCGATCGATTCTGCCGAACGAACCCAATTCGACAGCTTGCTTACAGTAAGGGGGCTTATTATAGTCAGGCTTATGAGTTCCGTCTCCTACGATCCCGAGCGCAGCTTCGGCTACGTGCTGTTCGAAACGACGCGGCTCTTGAGCAAGCGCTTCGATCAGCGCGCCCGCGTGCTGGGCCTGACTCGCGCGCAATGCCATGTGCTGACGCGGCTCGCGTTGCACGAGGGCATCAACCAGGCCGGGCTCGCCGAGCTTCTGGAGCTTGAGCCGATCTCGCTCGCACGGTGCCTGGACCGGATGGAGCAGGCGGGCTGGGTCGAGCGCCGTGCCGATCCCGCGGACCGGCGCGCGCGGCTTCTGTACATGACGGCCAAGGCGCGCCCGCTCTTCGACCGCATCCTTGAGGTTGCCTACGAGGTGCGCATGGAGGCGCTTGTGGGACTCGACGAGGACGAGCGCGATCGGCTTCTCGAGATGCTGCAGCACGTCCGTACCAATCTGATCGATCGCGCACCCGCGCCGGCGTCCGCGCGCGCGCCTGTCGCGGCGGAGGCAAAGTGATGGTTAGCGCGACCGACGTCCTCAATTCCCGTCTGCGGCGCGGGCGGCTGCGCATCCTGCTGATGCTGTCGGTGCCGGTGCTGCTGCTCGCGATCGCCGGCTACTGGTACCTTGCATCCGGCCGCTATGCCGAGACCGACGACGCCTTCGTGCAATCCGACGTCGTGTCGGTGAGCGCCGATGTCGGCGGCCGCGTCACAGCCGTCGGCGTCACCGACAACCAGCCGGTGAAGCAGGGCCAGTTCCTGTTCCAGCTGTATCAAGTCAATTACAAGATCGCGCTCGACCACGCCCTGGCGCAGCTCGCCTCGGCCAAGCTACAGGTCGACGGGCTCCGCGCGACCTACCGCGAGAAGCTTGCCGCGCTCAAGCAGACACAGGACACGCTCGCGTATCAGCAGCGCGAGTTCGAGCGCCAGCAGCAGCTTCTGGCGGAGCACGTCGCCTCGCAGTCGGCATTCGATGCCGCGCGCCACAATCTCGACATGGCGCGCCAAGCGGTCGCCTCGACCGAGCAGGACATCGCCAATACGCTCGCGGCCTTGGGCGGCAATCCCGACATCCGCACCGACGATCACCCGCTCGTCGAGCAGGCGCAGGCACAGGTCGATCAGGCCCAGCTCGACCTCTACCACACCACGGTCTCTGCGCCGGTCGACGGCACCGTCACCAATGTCGCCAAATTGCCGATCGGGCAATATCTGAGCGCGTCCCAGCCGGCCTTCTCGCTTGTCTCGAACAAGAGCTGGATCGAGGCCGACTACAAGGAGACCGACCTCACCCATATGAAGCCAGGCCAGAAGGCCGACATCGACATCGACACCTATCCCGGCCACACCTTCACCGCCACGGTCGAGAGCATCGGCGCCGGCACGGGCGCGGAATTCTCGGTGCTGCCGGCGCAGAACTCGAGCGGCAACTGGGTCAAGGTGGTGCAGCGTATTCCGGTCCGGCTCACGATCGACAATCCCGATCCCGACCGGCCCCTGCGCGCCGGCATGAGCGCCTACGTCACCGTCGACACGCAGTTCCGCACGCCGCTCCTCGTCTCGATCAACAGCTTCCTCGGCCGTCTGGGGCTCTAGCCATGATGGCCGTGCCTGCCCGCGCCATGGCTGGCGGCAATCGCACGCTCGTCACCATCTGCGTGATGCTGGCGACGATCATGCAGGCGCTCGACACCTCGATTGCCAACGTCGCGCTCCCGCACATGCAGGGGAGCCTGCAGGCGACGCAGGACCAGATCGCCTGGGTGCTCACGTCCTACATCGTCGCGGCCGCGATCGCGACGCCGCTCACGGGGTGGCTTGCCGGGCGCTTCGGCCGGAAGCGCCTCTTCGTCGCCTGCGTCATCGGCTTCACCTTCGCCTCGCTCCTCTGCGGCATCGCCGAGACGCTGGCGCAGATGGTGGTTTACCGCCTGCTCCAGGGTCTCTTCGGCGCGGCGCTCATCCCGCTGTCGCAGGCGACGTTGCTCGACGTCTATCCGCGCGAGCGGCACGGCTCGGCAATGGCGATCTGGGGCTCCGGCATCGTGGTCGCGCCCATTCTCGGGCCGACGCTCGGCGGCTATCTGACCGACACCTACACCTGGCGCTGGGTCTTCTATATCAACCTGCCGGTCGGCATCCTCACCATCGCGGGGATCGCGCTCTTCGTGGCGGAGACCAAGCTCGATCGCGAACGGCCGTTCGACTTCTTCGGCTTCGCCACGTTGAGCCTGTGCATCGGCGCGTTGCAGATGATGCTCGACCGCGGCGAGACCAACGACTGGTTCGGCTCGACCGAGACCTGGATCGAGCTTGGCCTCTGCATCACCGGCCTCTGGGTGTTTCTCGTTCACGCCGCCACGGCCGAGCATCCGTTCGTGAGCCTCGCCCTCTTCAAGGACCGGAATTTCGTCGCCGGCTCGGTGCTGATGTTCCTCATTGGCATCCTGCTCTACGGCACGCTGGCGCTCCTGCCGCCGCTGTTGCAGCAGCTGATGAACTACCCCGTCGTGACGACAGGCCTCGTGCTCGGGCCGCGCGGGCTCGGCACGCTTGTGGCGATGGGCGTGGTGGGGCGCCTCACTGGCAAGATCGACGCGCGCCTCATTCTCGCGATCGGCTTCTCCGTCACCGCTTATTCGCTCTGGCGCATGACCGGCTATTCGCTCGACATGGACATGTGGCCAGTCATTACCATCACGATCCTGCAGGGGTTCGGGTTGGGTCTCGTGTGGGTCCCGCTCTCGGCGGCGTCGTTCTACACCCTGCCGGTCGAACTCAGGACCGAGGGCTCGGCCTTCAGCTCGCTCGTGCGCAACATCGGCGGCAGCATCGGCATAGCGGTCGGCGAGAACGTGCTTGTGCGCAACATTCAAATCAACCACGCCGCAATCGCTGCGCACGCCAATCCCTATAACCCGATGATGCAGATCCCGAGCGTCCATCACGCCTGGAACATGACGACGACGACGGGTCTTGCCGCGCTCAACGCCGAAGTGACGCGGCAGGCATCGATGATCGCCTATCTCGACGTGTTCAAGCTGCTGATGATCCTGACGATCGCGCTCATCCCGCTGCTGCTGCTGCTACGCGACACGCGCGGCGGCGGCGGCGGCCGCGGCCCCGCGCCCGCGCTCGACTAAGTCTCGCTCAGCGCCTCGCGGAACTGGCGCGGGTCGAAGTCGGCGGTGCCCTCCTCACCCTCGCGCGTGACGTTGAGGTCGAGGCGCGCCGCCGCGAGGAGCGCATCCTCCGTCAGCGTGCCGCCATTCTCGGGATCCTCGATCGCGCGCCGGGCCAGGGACGGGCTCGCCGCGAGCAGACGATAGAGCGCGGTCACGCGCATGTAGAGCGTCAAGGTGACCGGCACGCTCGTGCCAAGCTCCTCGGTGAAGAGATCGAGCACCACGGCGGTATCGATCTCCCGCCCTTCGTCCTCGTCCTCGTCCGAATCCTCGTCGCCGCCAGCCGGGTTCTCGGCGGCGAGTTGGGCCAGGTACTCGCCGAAGAGGAAGATCGCCGACGCCAAGAGCTCGGGCTCGACCGCGGGCACCCGCGGGGGGATGGCAAAGGGCCGGGTTTCGGACATCGCCCGGGAACTGTGACGGGCGGCGCTGAGGGATGCAACCCCTGGCGCCACTCATGGTTCCGCGCCGCGCGAGGAGCGCGAGCCGGGCCTGCTACCGGGCCGCGTGTGGCGGACCCCACGGCGGAACTTTGGGTATCGGTCGCCGTTTTTCTGGGTCACCGCGCAAGGCTTGGGGGCGAGGGCGCTCCTTTTGCGAGAGGCGCGCCCGGGCGCGGCCGGGCGTTTGCCCTGTGGCAGCCAAGGACGGACGAGATGGATTTACCGACCCCGGCCTCAGCCCCGAACGGCATCGCGCCGCGGCGCGCGACAGACACGAGCTTCCTCGCCGGCGCGCTTGACAACGCCAACCTGCGCAATTTCTGGGGCGCGGTGTGGCGCTGGCGCGGCGCCGTGTTCTGGACCACGGTGCTGCTGACCGCACTCTCCATCGTCGTCATCCGCACGCTCACGCCCGAATACACGGCCTCGGCGCAGGTTCTCGTTGGCGTCGATCACGTCAAGGTCGGCGATCTCCAGGACCTCATCACGGACCTGCGCAACGGCGGCGACGTCAGCGGACCGATGGCGACCGAGATCGGCGTCATCCGGTCGCGCAAGATCGCCGAGGAAACCATCACGAAACTCAACCTCCAGAACGATCCCGAGTTCAATGAGGCGCTGCGTCCGCAGACTGCATTCCAGCGGATCATGAGCGCCCAGCACATCATCCCGCAATCCTGGCTTTTCGGCGCAAGCGACACGAAGACCGAAGGCGCTGAGGGCTCCGGCGGGGACGAGATGACAAAGATCGTCACCGCGCTCGATGATCATCTGCGCGTGAGCAACGATGGCCACTCGCGCATCATCGTCATCTCCTTCGAATCGAAGAACCCGGACACCGCGGCGAAGGTCGCCAACACGATCGCCGACAACTATATCGTCGCCGGCCTCGACGCCAAATTCGAGGCGACGAAACGCGCCAACGTGTGGCTCGCCGACCGCCTCAACACGCTGCGCCAGGAAGTGCAGGTGTCGGACAACGCGGTCGAGAAGTTCCGTAATGAGAATGGACTGCTCCAGGCGCAGAACCCGACCGTGCCGGGCACCGAGGGCATGACGCTCGCGATGCAGCAGATGTCGCAGATCTCGGCCGATGCGATTACCGCCCACACGAAAGTGCTCGAGGCGCAGTCGCGCCTCGCCGAGCTGCAACGCTCCGGCGCCACAAAGGGCGGCAGCGCGACGGTCAACGCGGTCAACAACGACAGCATCATGGAGGTACTGCAGTCGCCGACGATCCAGAACCTGCGCGGGCAGGAGGCCGATGCCGAGCGCCGCGCCGCCGACCTCAGCGGCCAGTTCGGCGACAAGTATCCGCGCGTCATCAGCGCGCATGCCGAGGTTGCCGAGATCCGCTCCAGGATCCAGGCCGAGGTAGGCCGCGTCGTCGATGCACTGCGCAACGAAGTGGCAACACAGCAGGCGCGCGAGCAGCAGCTCAACAACCTGCTCGGCAAGATAAAGACGGATGCGGCACGGAACGATATCGCCGAGGTGCAGCTCCACGACCTCCAGCGCCAGGCCGATGCCGACAAGACGCTCTATCAAAATTTCCTCAATCAGTTCAAGCAGACGCAGAGCCAGGACAGCTTCCAGCAGCCCGACGCCGAAGTTCTGTCGCGCGCGTCGGTGCCGCTTCTGCCGAGCTTCCCGCAGACTCTCGTGCTGTCGCTGCTCTGCGCCGCCGCAAGCTTCATGCTGGGCGTCATCCTCGCGCTCGTGTTCCAGTATCTCGACGTCGGCGTGCGCAGCATGGAGCAGCTGAAGAGCCTCCTGCACGTCCATGCCTTGGGCATGGTACCGGCGCCGCAGGGCCTTGGCCGCGGCAAGCTCGCACGCGAGGTCATCGATCGCCCGATGTCGAGCTATTCCGAGGCGATCCGCACGATTCACACGAACCTGATGCTGACCGACGTCGATCAGCGGCCGCGCGTCGTGCTGGTGACGTCCTCGCTTCCGGGCGAGGGCAAATCGACACTGTCCGTCTCGCTTGCCGAGATCTCGGCGCGCTATGGACAGAAGGTGGTGGTGGTGGATGCCGACCTGCGCCGCCCGACGATCCATCGCCTGGCGACGGCGGCGGCGAAGCCGGGCCTTGTCGATTGGCTGCTCGACCGCGTGTCGTTCGACGAGATCCTGCAGCGCCACGCGCTCAGCGGCGTCGATGTGATCGCGGCCGGCGAGCTGCCGACCGTGCCGCCCAATCTGCTCTCCTCGGAGCGGTTCAAGCAGCTCCTGCGCGGCTTGGGCGAACAGTATGAGCTCGTCGTCATCGATTCGGCACCGGTCCTTGCTCTTCCCGACACGCGGGTCCTGTCGATGCTCGCCGATAAGACCGTGTTCGTCGTGCGCTGGGCCTCGACCTCGCGCCGCGTCGCGGCAGCGGCGTTGCAACAGCTCGATGAGGCAGGCGGCTTCGTCGCCGGCGCGGTGTTGACCGCGGTCGACATGAAGGCGCACGCCAAGGACGGGTTCTACGACTCGGTCCTCTATTCCGGCCAGCTGAAGGAATATTATCGGTGAGCGAGCCGGCCGAGGATCCGCTCGTTAGCGTCCTCGTCCCGACCTTCGACCGGCCGCGCTATCTGCGCGAGACGCTCGCGAGCGTCGTGGCGCAAAGCTGGCGCAACATCGAAGTCGTCGTCCACGACAATGCAAGCCCGGCCGATCCGGCGCCGATCGTCGCGAGCTTCGCCGATCCGCGCATCGTGCTCTACCGCAACAGCGAGAATGTCGGCGTCACGCGCAACATCATGGCCGGGCTCGCGCGATGCCGCGGCAAGTATGTCGCAATTCTGGGCGACGACGATCGGTGGGAGCCCGAATTCCTCGCGACGCTCATCCGGCCGCTGGAGGAAGACCCGGCGCTCGTCCTCGCCTTCTGCGACCATGGCATCATGGACGACGACAGTCGGCCCGACGCCGCGATGGCCGACAAGGTGACGCGCCGCTTCGGCCGCGACCGCCTGCGCGAAGGCGTGCAATTCCCGTTCGACCGGATCGCGCTCGTCCATCGCGCCATTTGCATCGTCTCGGGTGCGGTGCTTCGCCGAACCGCCTTCGATTGGGAAGCGCTGCCGCGCGCGCTCCGCTTCGGTGCCGACTTCTATATCTCATATCTCGCCGTGCGCACGGGCAGGCCGTGCTACTACGTACCGCGGCGGCTCTCCTCTTATCGCTATCACCGCGGCTCGCTTACCGCGAGCCTCGCTGCGAGCGAGCAGAAGCTCCAGAACGCGCACGACGCAATGCTGTACTGGAGCCGGCTGCTGAATGACCGCACGCTTACGCGCGACAAGCGCTATTTCGAGATGAAGCTTGGCTTCAACGCGCTGCGGGCCGCGGTCGTGCTGGCGCACGCAGGCCACTGGCGGCGCGCGGGCGCGCAGTTGCGGCGTTCGTGGAACGCCGGCCTGTTGCGGCCGCGCATCCTGTTCGTGCATCTCGTCTACGCGCTCCGCCTCCATCGCGCGCGCGCTTGAGGCGTCGGCGCTCGCGCCCCCCTGTGTCCAAGTTCGGACCGGCGCGTTCGAAGTTGCAACCCGTGCGGAGGATGCAGCGAGAGGAGGCCCGACCTGTCCTCGACCCGGCCTGCACATAGCCTTGCGTCTAGCCGCCCCCTACAGCCTCGCAGGCGAGCGGATTTGCGTGCCCTTTTCATTGGGTGCGCAGTCGTTTTTTTGGCTCTCACGGTCGGGAGCGGCGCGCTCGCAGGCAATGAGACAGCCGCGGCGGGCGGCGGCAGCACGAATCCGGGCACCGGGCACGGCCCGCCGCCTTCGGGCGCCGGCTACTATGTCTCGCCCGCCGGCAACGACCGCAACCCCGGCACGCTCGCCGCGCCCTTCGCCACGCTCGGCCGCGCGCAAGCGGCGATGGAGAAGAGTTCGATCAAGACGACTTACATCGAGGCCGGCACTTACAAGCTCAGGAGCACTTTGACGCTGACCGCGGCGGACAACGGCGAGCATTGGGCCTACCACCCGCCAAATGGCGTCAATTCGGCGATCCTCGATGGCGGCTCGTCAGCCGGAGGCCGCGGGCTCTACGACCTGATCCTGATCCGTGGCGGCTCGAACATCACGATCAACGGGCTGAAGCTCGAGAACTTCCAGGCCGTTGGCGTGGACATCGAGGGCGGCTCGACGTTTGGTCTCCCCGTCGCCTCGGGCAACGCGGTTATCAACTGCGACATCGGCCACAATGCGCTGACGCAGTGGAATGCGGCGGCGGTCTTCACCCAGGACGGCGCCCCCAACACGCTCATCGCGAACAACTACGTGCACGACCTCGGCAGCATGGGAATTGACGTCAACGCCTACAGTGCGAACCGCGATACGAGCGTCGACGGCACCGTCATCGCCGGCAACGTCGTGCTCAACACCGTCGAGCGCATGAACGATTCCGGGGCGATCTATGTGGGCATGCATTCCGGCTCGCGGAGCCGCGTGCTCATCGAGAACAACTACGTCGCAAGTTACAGCGGCCCCGGCACCGGGGGCGGCAACGGCATCTATCTCGACGACCATGCCTCGAACGTCACCGTCACCGGCAACATCATCGGGCCGCCGGGCGCGCCGGGCGCGCAAGGCCAATATGACGGCAATGCCGCGATTGCGGTCGATGGCGGGCACAACGTCGTCACCAACAACATCATCGATCTGGGCGCGACCGGGCGGGTCTGGACCGCGCTCGGCTGGTATGATTTCTCCGTCGTGCCGCAGGTCGATCACTCGGGTGATCGGTTCACCAACAACATCGTGATATCGAGCTACGCCGGAACCGAGTCTACGGCGTTTTCGGGAGTTACCGGGCTCAGTTTCTACTCGAACACCAGCGCATCCGATTGGACGATCGCCAACAACGTCTATTACAACTCTGCGGGCGGCCACGTGAACGTGCGCGGCAATCTTGCAAGCGACGCGCATCCGCTGATCCAGAACCCGCGTCTCACCGGATGGCGCTATCAGATCGAAGGCGAAAGCCCCGTCTTCAGTTTGCTGAGCTTCCACCCGATCGCGGGCGGGTGGGGCCCGCCAGGCTTCGTCATCCCGGCGAAGGCGCTCTCTCCGTCGGATTGACCCCGGCGCCGAGCGAGCCGGGGGCCGCCTATGCGGCGCGATGCCGCTTGCGCAGGAAAATGTGCCAGTGCGAAAGCATGCTGTCAGGGAAATGTTTCCCCGCAAGCGCGAGCAGCGATACGGCCGCCCGGTTGTCTTCCATGTAGCAAGGCTCGCCGTTCCACGGAAACATGAACAAGTCCCAATCATCCGCGCCGAAGTAGCGCCTGATGGCGGATTTCGTGTTCAGTTTATAGACAGTGGGGAAAACGTCGATCGAGGGCCTCTGCGGCTGCATCCACCTCAGTACGCGCTTGTGCAGGCTGTTGGGCACGATCCGCGCCCCTATTGCCAGATATCCGTATCGATTTGGCGTCACGGCGCAGACCCATCCGCCCGGTTTCAAAATGCGAAACAGTTCCCGCTGCAAGGGCTCGGGATCAGTGATGTGTTCGAAGGTCGACAGCGAGACGACGAGATCAACATTGCCGTCATCGAGCGGGATGACGCCGCCCGGAGCAATGACGATTGCCTCATCGACCGAGGGGTTCTGCTGCACGATCGGATCTATGTCGATCCCGATGACCTTCGCGGCCTTGCCGCGGAGACTGCAGTACGCCGATCGATAGGGTGACTCCGGATATTCCGAAGCGTTTCCGCGACCGGCGCCGAAATCGACGACGGTCATGCCCGGATGAAGCAGCGCGTTGACGAAGCCGAAAAAATTCATCGCGCCATCGAGCCGCGTGAAGCCGGCGACCTGCATTTCGGAAAAGCGCTTTGCTACCGCACGCTCGGTCCGGGGCTTGACGGCGGCGCCCGGCGCATAGGACGTGGCCGGTGCGACCGGCGATCGAGATTCCATGGCGACCCCTGCGACCCCGGCGGGAAACGTCGCATGGGAGCAATCCGTTCCCAGCCCTACGTGTCCTTCGCCTTATTGGCGCAAACCGTGGGGTTGCGCAGGCTTGCGCGCACGAGAGAGGCGGCCGTGGCCGTCACGCGCGCGCGTTGCGGCCGGTCGAGCACGAACGCGTATGCACCGATCGCCGCGACGGCGGCAAAGGCCGCGCCGAGCTCGATGAGGCCGATCCAGCCGCGCGGGTCGATAAGGCGCGCGAGCACGAAGGCGGCAGCCGTGCTCCCGGCGAAGGAGAGAAGCGCGGTCCTAAGGTTGCGCAGGAGCCCGGTGCCCCGCGGCCGCGCGACCACCCGGTCGGCCAGCAGCGAGAGATAGATGGCGATCCCCGTTATCTCTCCGAAGCCGATTCCAGCCGCGACGCCGCGCGCGCCGAACCAAGGCGCAAGGGCGGCGGCAGCGCCCATCGCCAGAGCGGTCGAGGCGACGAGCGCTTTGTTGAGCGGGCGGGGAAATCCGCCATACCAGAGGAGCGTATAAGCCACCTGTGCCGGCGCGCAGATCGCCGTCTCGCCGACGAGGATCAGCGCGAGATAGGGGTCGTAGGAAATGTGACCGCGCGTCCAGAGCGCCATGACCAGGGGCGCCGCGACGAGGGTGATGCCACTCAACGTGCCGACGATTGCAGCAAGTACCTGGCTTGCCCGCGCATAGATCCGCTCGAGCGCGCCACGGTCGTTGCGCGCGAGCAGGCCTGCAAGCTCGACGCCTGCCGGATGCGCGAACTGGTACGGCAGCTGCCGCGCGACGCCTGCGATCGTGCGCGTCGCCGTGAAGAGGGCGATCGCGCCTTCGGGCGCGCCGGCGTTCGCGAGGATGAGATTTGGCCCGTTGACCATGATGGCGATCGTCACCGGCGAGACGAGATAGCCCAATGCCTCGCGCACGCGGGCGGCCATCGCCGCGGGCCGAAGAAATGTCGGCCGCCAGCGCATGTCAGGGTAGCGGACACGCAGATCGACCACTTGAGCCGCGAGCAGCAGCAAAGTCGTGCCGCAATAGCCTGCCGCCGCGCCAAGGGGCCCTGCGCCCACCAAGGCCGGCACGGTGACGCCTGCCGTCTGCAGCAGCACGAGAATGCTCGAGACGTGATAGCTGCGGCTCAGATCGCCGCGCGCGCGATAGACCGCAAGGCCGAGCGTGCTCAGCATCGCCGTCACCTGCATCATGGCGAGCAGCGTTGCCATTGTCGCAAGGCTGTGTCCGTTGAGCTGGCGCGTCGGGATCAGTGCGGTCCATTGCGGCGCGATCCAGAGGAGCGCGAGCAGGAGCGCGAGCACCGTGGTCAGCACCGCGAACATGCCAAGTGTGGCTGCCCATTCGCGGGCGAACCGGGGCCTGTCTTGGCGCGACCATGCGTCAATGAGCCTGACGGTGGTGAACTGAACGAGTCCGAGATCGCAGAGCGCCAGGAACGCCGTCACCGAGTACGCGAGGAGCCAGTCCTCGTAGACGCCGGTGCCCCAGGCACCGAGGCAGATCGGCACCAGCAGGAACATCTGGACGATGCGCGCCAGCTGGTTGAGCCCTTGCGCACCCGCCGTCCAGACGATGCGTCCGGCGATGCCGTTCATCGAAATTTTCGTTTTCCCGGACAAGACCGCTCCGTTCGCCGCCACTTTCCGCTCGCAGGGCGGACACGCCGTGTCCGGGATGCGCTCAAAACGGCAGTGCCGCCGCGAGAGTTCCCGTGCTCGTCCACAGCTGCCCGCCAAGCCGGCGTGCCGGAACTTTCTGCGGAACCGAAGGTTAAAAAGCCGGTACTCCGACAGGTTTACGTGGGTATTGTCATGGGCGCGGCGATTGTCTTCGGCGGCAGCGGCTTCATCGGCACGCATCTCGTGCGGCGCCTCGCGGCGGCGGGCGAAGAGGTGGTGTCTGTCGACAGACGCGCGCCCGCGGAAGTTCTGCCGGGCGTCCGTTATGCGCGCGCCGACGTGCGCGATCTCGCGGATTTCACGGCCCCCGCCGGCGCCGCGACGATCTACAACCTCGCGGCCGTGCACCGCACGCCCGGACATCCGGCCCATGAATATTACGAGACCAACGTTCTGGGCGCGGTGGAGGTGACCCAGTTCGCGCGGCGCGCGAATGTGAAGGAGATCGTGTTCACGAGTTCTATTTCGGTCTATGGCCCTGGCGAGGATACGAAGTCGGAATCCTCGCCGCTGACGCCCACTTCGCCCTATGGCTGGTCGAAGATGCTGGCCGAGCGCGTGCACCGTGCCTGGTTTGATGAGTCTCAAGACCATCGGCTTGTCGTCGCGCGGCCGGCCGCGATCTTCGGGCCGGGCGAGGGCGGCAACTTCACGCGCATGGCAAAGCTCATGAAGGCCGGCATGTTCGTATTTCCCGGCCGCCGCGACACGGTGAAGGCGTGCTTCTATGTCGACGACTTGATCGACGCGATCATGTTCGCGCGACAGACGCCGGATCGCTTCGTCCTGTTTAATGCCTGCTATCCCGACCGCTACACGCTTGCCGAGATCGTCGACGCGTTCCGCGCGAAGTATTTCCCTAAGGCGCGCACTTTCAAGCTGCCGCTTGGCATCGTCGTTGCCGCGGCGCGGCTGCTGCAGCCGGCGTCGGTGCTGGGGCTCGGCATCCATCCCGAGCGCGTCTTGAAACTCGTGCGCTCGACCGATATCGCGCCGCGCTGGCTTGAGAACCGCAACGTCTCGAGCCGCGGCCGCATCTCGTCAGCGCTTGAGCGCTGGGCCGAGCGGTCGAGCGGCAAATTCACGTAACCGGTCGCTCCTGGCGTCGGCGGCGCGGAGCAGGGGCTGGCCGTGCCGCGGCCACGCCGGCGATGATCTCCTCGTAGGCTTCGAGGATCCGGGCACGGTCCATGTTCGCGGCGACGAAGGTGCGCCCACGCCCGCCCATCTCGCGCAGCAGATCGCGGTCGGCAAGAAGCCGGCTCACCTCCGCGAAGAGCCGTTCTTCGTCACCGGGCTGGATGCACAGGCCCGCGCCCGACTTCCGCGCCAGATGGTCCAAGGGACTGTCTGCCTCGGCGACGCAAACGAACGGCCGGCCGGCGGCCATGATGGTGAAGAGCTTCGAGGGGAGCGCATAGCGCGCAACGTTCATCGCCTGCGGCACGAGGTGAAGGTCGATCGATTGGAGCGACGCGCAGATTTGCTCGGGCGGGACAAGCGGCAGAAACTCGGTGTTCGAAACGCCCATCGCGGCGATCGCGGCTTCGATACGCCGGCGCTCCGAGCCGTCCCCCCGCAGCACGACGCGAACGTCCCGCCGGCGTTCGTTGAGCTTCTGGATGAGCGGCAGAAGCTGGTCCAGATTCTGTTTCTTGCCGAAATTGCCGCTGTAGCCCACGACCGGCGCCGTGTCGGAGTCCGATTTGGCCGGGGACAGCGCCGCCGACCAGATCGGCAAGACGGTGACCGGATTGCGATAGCCGATGTCGCGCAGCTCCGCCGCCATGCCGTCGGTCAGCACGACAATGCGCGTCGCACGGTTGAAGGCCGCGCGTTCGACCCGGCGCATGAGGCGCAGCAGAAGTCCGTGCCGGGCGATTCCGAGCGCTGCCGCAAGCCCGCTCTCGATGTCGTGGACGACGCCGACAACAGGCGCGCCGCTGCGCCACGACAGCACCGCCGCACCGAACAGGGAAAGGCAGCTCGGCACGTAGGCGACGATGACGTCGCTCTGGCTGAGATCTCTTCCTGCGCCATGCCGCAGCACGCCCGCGAGGAAGGCGAGATCGCTCGCGAGCCGTTCACGAAAACCGCCGCTGCCGCGGCCGCGTGTGCGTATGCGGCGAATATCGGCGCCGTTATGCCACTCGCGGTCGCGTGAGCCGTCTTGCCATGCCGCGAACGTCGCGGCACTCGGATAATGCGGGCGGAATGCGATCACGCGGAGCTCATGCCCCTTGCCGCGGAGCCAGTCGGCCAGGTCCGTGCAATAGGGCGCCGAGCCGATATTTTCCGGCCAGAAATAAGGCGAAAGATAAGCGATTTTCATCAGCGCATCGATTGCCGAAGTGCGCCGTTTCAACGGAAAGGGAGTGTGTTCGTTCCTACGCGCTCGCGTGGTCGTTGCCGATCGCATTGGCAAGACGCAGGCCGAGAGCAATTGCGGTGAAGGTCGGATTGGCAGAGCCGGTGGTTGGATAGACGGCCGCACCGGCAACGTAGAGGTTGTGCGTGCCGAAGACCTTCAGGTTGCGATCGACGACGCCCGCTGCGGATGAATCCGCCATGCGCGCCGTCCCCATGTGGTGATATCCGTCGTCGAACCTTTGAGCGAACGCGGGATCGCGTGCCGCGAGCGTCGGATCGAGCCGAAGGCGCGCGAGCCCATGCCGCTCGAGCCAGGCTGCGAGCATCTCGCTGAAGGTGGCCATTGTCTCGACTTCGCGTCCATCGACGCGCCAGTCCATCTCAACCACGGGCATGCCGAGCCGGTCGCGGGTATCGCCGAGGCGGACGGCGCTCTCGCGCAGGGGAAATTGCTCGCAACAGAGGCGGAGCCTGATGCCCTGGTCGGCGGGGTTGTACATGCGGTGGCTGCGCAGGTAGCGCACGACCATCGGCAGCGCCACGCGCAGCATCGAGGCGAACGAACGCGCGCTTGGCACGAGTTGCCGCTCCAAGCGCCCGCGGAAAAGCGAGCGCATGAGCAGCTTGGCGTTGAAGATATGTTCCTCGAAGCTCGAATTGAAGAGGAAATGGCCTGAGATGCCGAGCAGTCTCCGCTCCCGCTGGACGGGCGCGGACGGCTTGATCTTTGGCGCATATTTGATGCCGTCGAGATAGGCATTGTCGAAGAGGTTGTGGAAGCGCTTCTTGTCGAGTGGCGACACCTCACCAGCCCAGCAATCGACATGGTCGGAAAATCCGCGGCCAAGCCAGTTGTTGTTGGCCCAGGGCGCGGCACTCCCGTCGGCGAGCGGCAGCTTCAGGAGCCGCGCGATCTCGACCGTGCCGTTGGCGAGGATGACGCGTCGCGCGGCGAAGCGGCGGGCGGCACCCGAGGCGGAGCGCACGAAAACGCCGAGGATGCGCTCCTTTGCCGCGTCCATCTCGAGTGCCAGTGCGGGCGCGTTGAGAAAGACACGCACGTTCGGGCTCGCTGCGATCTCGCGGCCGTAAAGCGCGGCGAAATTCGGCTCGGGCGCCCATGCGCTGAAGATTCCCTCGAGCGCACCCTCGCTCGCCGGCAACTCGATGCCGAGCCGCTGCCACACCTGCGCGTCGGCGAGGTGCCGGTCCATGCCGAGGAGCGCGTAGCCGCGCTGGTAATAGGGATCGAGCTCCTCGCGCGCGATCGGCCAGCCGATGTCGGCGACCCACGGCCGATGCTGCAGCACCAGCGGCTCGAATGTGAGGAGCTGGCCGCCCCAGAAATTGGTCGCGCCGCCCAGTGCGCGGAAGCGGGCGAGGTGAAGCCCGGGCAAGGTCCGAGCACAGCAGCGTGCCGTAAGGAAATAATCCTGTGAGTCTGCCTCGATCGAGGCGCCACCTGCTTCGAGCACGATTGCCTTGCAGCCCTTGCGGTGCAGCTCGACCGCCATGGCAAGACCGACCGCGCCCGCGCCGATGATGAGCGTCTCGGCCTCTTGCGGCGTCTCGTCGGGAAAACGCCTAAGGTCGATCAGCATCGACGAGGTCCGGTGTCAGCTCGCGCTGGCTCAGGAGCCGCGCGTCGCGCGCAACGAGTCGCATGAAGGCGGTGCCCGGCCCGGGCTGCGGGCCCTCGCTGAGGAATGCAGCGTTGCGGCGGATGTGCTCAGTGCTGCTCGACGAGAAAAGCATGATGCCGGTCGGGTTCGCGGTGCGCGCCGCCGTCAGCATCAGGCGCGAAAGCACCCCTGGCGCGGAAACGTCCATGTTGAGCTCGTCCGACCAAGACCGCACGATGGCGGGATTGGTCCCGAGCCACGCGGTGAGCGCCGTGAAGCTCTGCGACAGCGCCCGATGGGTGATCACGAAGCTGCCGTGATAATCGGGAGGGGCAGCACTCAACACCGACCACTCGAACTGCAGGACCGGGCAGAAGCGACGATCCGCGTGCCAGACCGCGCCTGCGGCGGCGGCTTCGCTGCCGATGCCGAAGGCCGCGATCTTGCCCGCGCTTACGCAGCTTTCGAGCGCACCGAGCAACGCGTCATCGAGATCGTCAACCGTCGCCTCGTGCAGCAGAAGGACATCGATATGATCGGTGCGGAGCGCAGCGAGGCTCGCGTCGAGCGATCGGGTGAGTTCCTCCGGCACGAAGCGGGCGCGGCTCACGAGCGCGCCCGACGTACGCGCGAGACGGCGGCGCACGCCTGGCAAAAGCTTGACCAGCGGGCGAGCCAAGTTGCGCGCGGCCGCGACGAGCGTCTGATGCCGCGGTGGGCGCAGGCCGAACTTGGTCGTCAGCGTGACACTGTCACGCTTGCCGCGCAGGGCTTTGCCCAGCGTCCGCTCGGCCGCACCGAAGCCGTAGGACGGCGCCACGTCGAAATGGCGGATGCCGCAGTCGTAGGCAGCATCCAAGAGCGCAAGCGACGCGCGCTCGCCGTGCCGGCCCATGAGCTGGGAGCAGCCATAGCCGAGCAGCGTTGTGGGCGTGGCGTTGCCGGGGAGAAAGACCGCCATTGCCGCCGGACCCTAGGCGGCCGAGCCGGACGCGCCCTGGGCAAGGGGTGTGACACCCGCCCAAGCCGCGCGCTCGTCTGTCTGGGCATAGGTCGGGAGCACGAACACGAGACTCAGCAGGAGCGCGGACTCAACTTCGGTCACCAGCCTGAGTTGCAGCATCGTCTCGTTCACGACCAGAATGGCCATGAGCCAAGCGACGGAGGCGGTGACGACCGTTCGGAATTGCATGACCAGGGTCGCCTTCGCGAGTCGGGCTTCTGCGGGGCGGGCTCAAGGGTCCGATGCGCCTCGCCACCTCGGCCCGGTTTTTAACCCCCGATAGTGGCAGGAAGTTCCCATCTCGCCGCTCGTGCGCGGAACTCGGCGCGGCCATCCGCGTATTGATGGAACGAAGCCGGACGGTTCGCGTTCTGGGGTCGCGGAGGCCCCTCAAATTGAGCAAGCACGCGAACCTCGCTGCCGGGACGCGGTCTTCTGGCGTGCACGCCAGGGCAGTGGCCGCCCCGCGCAAAGTTCTTGTGCTAGGACTCTTTCCGCCGCCGATCGATGGACAGCGCGTCGTCACCGAGCGCATGTTCCATGAGATCTCTCAGACGACGACGGCGCTACGCCGCGGGCTCGACCGCTTTCCCCGCCTCGGCCCCCTGTCGAAGCCGGTCTCGGCGGTGGCGGCGGCGCTATTGATGGCGCCGGCGCGGTTCGCGGGATTCTCGGCCGTCTATCTCGCGCCCCATAGCGGCATTGGCCTGCTCTACTCGTCGTTTCTGGCCGCTGCGAGCCGGCTCTGCGGCTACACGCTATATGTGCATTACCATTCCTACCGCAACATGCGGCAGCGCTCCGCGCTGATGGCACTGTTTATCGCTCTGTGCGGGCCGCGCGCAGTTCATATCGTGCTCGCTCCGCCGATGCAGTGGGGTCTGCGCAATTTCTATAAACATGCACGGCGCATCGAGGTGCTTTCGAACTCGGTCTTCATCCCGCCGGTCATGTGCGCGCGCAATTTCCTGCGCCGGCGTATCCGCGTCGGGCACCTCAGTAACCTTTCGCGGGAGAAGGGGATCGAGCTCGTGCTCGAATGCCTGCGGCAACTTCGCGCGCGCAAAGTCGAGGTCGAGTTCGTGATCGCGGGGCCGACCAAGGACGAAGAGACGCGGAACCTTCTCGCGCGCGCCGCCGTGGAATTTGGCGACCGCCTGCGCTATCTCGGGCCGCTGCCGCAAAGCGACGTGCAGGGCTATTACGAGTCGATCGACGTGTTCCTGTTCCCGACCATGTACGAGCACGAGGCCGAGCCGCTGGTCGTCATTGACGCCGTGTCGCTGGGCGTGCCCGTGGTGGCAACAGATCGCGGCTGTATCGGCTATCTCTTGCAGGCGACGGGCGGCCGGGCGTTTGACGCCGAGGAATTCGTCGAGCGCGCGGTCGAGCAGATCGCGGACTGGGCCGCCAACCGAGGCGAGCTCGCGCGCACGTCGGAGCGTGCCCAGCACCGTTTCCGCGCGTTGCATCAGGCGGCGCAGGCCAATCTCAGCGGCATTCTCCGCTTCGATTGACGCTCGGGGTCAGTATCTCGAGCATGACGCGGTTCCACCTTCTGCATCTCGTGACCGATCTCGGTGACGCCGCGCTCCTGCTGCCGGCATCGCTCGTGCCGTTCGGATATTTCCTCTATCTGCGCTCGCGCGCCGGGGCGTTCGCCTGGGCTTCGGCGATGGGCCTCTGCATCGCGCTCACCATCCTCGCGAAGCTCAGCATCATGACGTGCGGCGATTGGTTCTCGATCTTCGACATGCGCAGCCCGAGCGGCCATACAAGCCTTAGCGCCATGTTCTATATTGGCGGCGCGGTCGCCATTTCGGCGCAGCGAGAGCAGCGCATCTCATGGCTCCTCCTCGTCGGAAGTGCGCTCCTCGTCGTCGTCATCGCTTCAAGCCGAGTGCTGCTCTCGGCGCACACCGCAAGCGAGGTCGTGCTCGGGCTCGCGATCGGCGGCGTGAGCGCCGCCTGGTTCGCCCGCTGCGCCAAGACGGACCATCTGCCGACGCTGGCCTGGCAGCCGGTGGCACTGAGCTTCGTCGTATTGGCGCTGTTGCTGCACGGCCTCCACCTGACGCTCGAGGGGCCGCTCGAGCATCTGGCGGCACTGATGCGCACGCACACAGGGTGTGGCTGAGGGCGCGCGCCTTGGCGAGTGCCACAATTCGCGATAGCTTCCCCGCAATGACCCCGCCCCCCGACAGCGCGAAGGCACCACCGCCGGCCGATTTCCTCATGCGCGCTCGTGAGCTGCGCCCGCTCATCGAGGGCGCGGCGGACGAGATCGAGCATACGCGCCGCCTTCCGGCGTCACTCGTCGCGGCGCTCAAAGAAGCGAATTTCTTCCGCATGCTGCTGCCGCGCGAGCTGGGCGGCGCCGAGCTCGACCCGCCGACCTACGTCCGCGTCATCGAGACGATCGCGCAAGCTGAGGCAAGCACGGCATGGATTCTGGGTCAAACCTCGGTCACGGCAATGATCGCGGCGCGCCTGCCGCTTCCTGCCGCCCGCGAGATGTGGCGCGATCCCGGCACCGTGCTCGCTTGGGGTCCAAGCACGGATTCCCGCGCCGTTCAATGTGACGGCGGCTATCGCGTCAGCGGCAGCTTCGCGTTCGCGAGCGGATGCTGGCTTGCGAACTGGCTCGGCGGCGACTGCACCATCGTCGACGCGGACGGCGTTCCGCGTCGCGGACCGGACGGCAAGACTTTGACGCGCCGGGTGCTCTTCCCGGCGGCGCAGGCGATCATGCGGGACATCTGGCAGGTCGTCGGATTGAAGGGGACGGGGAGCGACGGTTATTCCGTGGCGGATCTCTTCGTGCCACAGGATTTTACTGTCTCTCGCATCGACGATCCGGCCGAGCGGCGCGTCAAGACACCGCTCTACGCGTTATCCGGCTACAATATGTTCGCCGCCGGCTTCGGCGCGCTCGCGCTCGGTGTGGCGCGAAGCCTCGTTGCGTCCTTCATCGCACTTGCCAGTGAAAAGACACCGCGCGGCTTCCGCAGCTCGCTCCGCGATGACGGCCCGACGCAATACGAGCTTGGCCGGGCCGAGGCACGGCTCAGAGCCGCCCGCGCCTTTCTCATGGAGGCGGTCGACGGCGCTTGGCGTGAGGCGCTCCGGGACAACGTACTCACACTCGATGCCCGGATGGCGATTAGGCTCGCTTCGACCCATGCCATCCGCGAGGCTAAGGACGTAGCCGACATCGCCTATGACGCGGCCGGGACCACGGCGATCTTCACCGCCAACGGCTTCGAGCGCCGCTTCCGCGATATCCACACCGTGGCGCAGCAGCTTCAGGGGCGGAAGTCGCATTTCCGCACCGTGGGCCAGTACCTGCTCGGCCTCGAGACCGATCTCGGATGGATCTGATCCGAACCCCGAAGTTGCGATTAGATTGACATTTCGCGCCTCGGCGGCAAATCTCGACCTAGGCTACGAATAAGAACAAGGCCCGTGGAGGAATGACCGACCGGATTGTCTTTCGCGACGTGCGGCACATCTATCGGCCGCCGCGCCGCCGTCCAGTGCTTGCGCTCGACAACGTGTCGCTCACGGTTCAGGACCGCGAGTTCTTGGCGTTACTCGGGCCCTCCGGGTGCGGCAAGAGCACGCTTCTCTACCTGCTGGGCGGCTTTCTCCCTGTCGAGCAGGGAGCGATCATGGTCGACGGGAAGCCGATCGGCGGCCCGGGGCCGGACCGCGGCGTCGTATTCCAGAATTTCGCCCTCTTCCCGTGGAAGACGGTGCGCCAGAACATCCTTTACGGGCTCGAGAAACTCGGCATCGCCAAGGCCGAGCGCGAGCAGCGCGCCAAGGAACTTGTCGACCTCGTGCATCTCTCGGGCTTCGAAGACAGCTTCCCCTCGCAGCTTTCGGGCGGCATGAAACAGCGCGTGGCAATCGCGCGCACGCTCGCGGTCGATCCGGAGATTCTGCTCATGGACGAGCCCTTCGGAGCACTCGACGCGCAGACGCGCGGCCTCATGCACGAGGAGCTTCTCGCCATCATGCGGCGTGCACCCAAGACGGTGGTGTTCGTGACACACGACGTGCGCGAGGCGGTCTACCTCGCCGACCGCGTCGCGGTCATGACGGCGCGGCCCGGCCGCATCAAGGAGATCGTCGCTATCGAGCGTCCGAACGGCGCCGGGCCCGAGATCGTCAACACGCCCGCCTTTGGCCAGAAGGTCGACTATCTTTGGAAGGTGGTGCGCGACGAGGCGATCCTGGCGCAATCGATCCGGGAATAAAGAGGAGAGCATCCATGTCCGAGGCTTCCGGCATTAGGGAGGTCGCGTGGCTCGATTGCGCCGGCGGCGGTCAGATCGTGGTCGACGGCAGCTTTGCCTATATCGGCCATATCGACGCGCCGAACGGTACGACGATCGTCGATGTCGAGGATCCGAAGCATCCGAAGATCGTGGCCGAGATCGCGATCCCGCACGGGCTCCATTCCCACAAGGTCCGCGCCGCGAACGGCATCATGGTGGTGAACCGCGAGCATCACGGCCGGCCGCCCGAAGGGGAAAAGCCGGGTCGCGGCGGGCTCGTGATTTACGACGTCTCGAACCCGCGCAAGCCGCGCCAGATCCGTCACTGGGAATGCGACGGCAACGGCGTCCACCGCTTCACCTTTGACGGGCGCTATGCCTATATCTCGCCGCAGATCGAGGGCTATGTCGGCAACATTGTCATGATCCTCGATTTGAAAGATCCGGCGAAGCCCGAGGAAGTCGGCCGCTGGTGGATGCCTGGCCAGTGGAAGGCGGGCGGCGAGGTGGCGAGCTGGAAGGGCCAGGCGCATCGCTGCCATCACCCGATCCGGCGCGGCGACCGGCTTTATACGAGCTATTGGCATGGCGGGATCGTGATCCTCGACATCTCCGACATGACCCGCCCGAAATTCGTCTCGGGTCTCGACTGGAGCCCGCCCTTTCCGTGGCCGACGCACAGCATGGTACCGGTCGAGCAGACCTTGCGCGGCCGCCGCTACGCGCTCGTCGCCGACGAGGACGTGCTGCCGTTGGACGAGGCGATGGCGCCGGAAATGTCGGCCTTCATCTGGATGGTCGACATCACCGACGAGGCGCGGCCGGTGCCGGTCGGCTCGTTCCAGGTTGAGGGCGTCGAGGGCAAGCGCAATCCGCAGATGACCGGCTGCCACCAGCCGGTTGAGACGATCGAGGGGACCGAGGTGCCATGCGCCTGGTTCGCACAGGGCCTGCGCGTCATCGACATCGGCAATCCGCACGCGATCCGCGAGGTCGCGCACTATGTGCCCGACACGCAGAGCGGCAAGCGCGTGTGCTCGAACGACGTCTATGTCGACAAACGTGGCCTCATCTATCTTGTCGACCGTTGGCGCGGCCTGTCGATCCTCGAGCGCGGGTGAGCGCTGGCGCCTATTTGTCGCGCTTGGCGGCGGCGGTCACGATCTTATAGGCGGCGGCGAGCGCGGGATCCTTCTTGGAGACGTCCTCGCCCACGCTGCCCATGCTTTCCATCATGGCGGCCTGTTCGTCTTTCGGGAGTTCGATCATCTCGCCGCCGTGGTCGGTCCAGTCCTTGGTGCCGCCAGCGAGGTCCTTGAGCGCGTAGCTCTGGATCGCCACCGACTCTTCTTGTGCCGCCTGGTCCACCACCTTCTGCAGGTCGGGCGGCAACGACGAGCGCCATTTGGCGCTGAGCTCGACGACGATGAAGATGAAGGGCTGCCGGACTGCCGTGATGTACTTGGCGGCGTCCTGGTAGGACATGGTGGTGAAAACGGTGAGGCCCGAGAGCGAGGCGTCGATCGCGCCCTGTTGGATCGCCGGCAGCACGTCGCCGAGGCTCATCGCAACGGGTGTGGCGCCCAGCCGCTCGAATGCTTTCATCTGGAAATCCGACGCGAGTACGCGGACCTTCTTGCCTTTGAGGTCGGCAAGGTGACGGATCGGCGTTCGTGAATCGAGGAATGATGGCGTCGCGGCGAACATCGCGGCGCCGTAGAGCCCCTTGCTCGCGCCGAGCCCGAGCATGAGCTTCTTGACCTCGGGATCCTGGGCAACCCGCTGCGCCTGGTCCATCGTTTCGACGAGGCCGGGCGCCGCCATGATCTGGAAGCGATCATCGACGCCGACGAAGAACTCGGGGGGAATGAAGCCGCATTGGATCGAGCCGAACTGCAAGCCCTCGATCTGGCGCGGGATGGAGCCGAGCTGGCTCGCCGGATAGACCTCGGTCTTGATGCGGCCGCCCGAGTCCTTCTCGACGCGGGTGGCATATTCGGTTGCGGCCTCCCAGTTGGTCTCGTGAATGGTCGGCAGCGTTATCTTCATGACGTATTGGTCGTCGGCGCGCGCCGTCGGCGCGACGGCGAGCGAGGCGGCGAGAACGAACGCGGAGACGATCGTTGCTGGTGTTGTGCGGGATGACATGGCGTCCCCCTATTTGTCGCGCTTGGCGGCGTCGGTCACGATCTTGTAAGCGGCGGCGACGTCGGGCCGCTTGCCGGCGACCTCCTGGGCCGCCGCCGCGAACTGCTGCATCATCGACGCTTCCTCGTCCTTCGGCAAGTCGATCAGCTCGGCGCCGGCGGCGACCCAGTCGTGGCGTGCGCTGTCGAGATACTTTTGCCCGAGCGCCGCGCCATTCTCCCCTTCAGCGGCGGCCGCAGCGTCCACCACCTTCTGCAGATCGGCCGGCAGCGATTGCACCCACTTCGCGCTGTATTCGATTATGATGAAGATATAGGGCTGTCCGGTCGTGGTGACGTATTTCGCCGCGTCCTGATAATGCATGCTGGTGAAGACCGGCATGCCCGAAATTGCGCCGTCGATTGCGCCTTGCTGAATCGCCGGAAGAACGTCGCCCAGAGTCATCGCCACCGGCGTCACGCCGATGCGCTGGAACGCGGCGGTCTGGAAGTCCGAAGCAAGGACGCGCAGCTTCTTGCCTTTGAAGTCGGCGAGGTGACGTATCGGCGTCTTCGCGATGGCGTAGGACGGCAGCGCGACGAACATGCCGGCGCCGTGCAATCCCTTGTCGGCGCCGAGCCCGAGCATGAGCTTCAGCACCGCGGGATCGGCGGCGGTTTTGCGCGCGTTGTCCATCGAATCGACGAGACCGGGCGCCGCCATCACCTCGAACCGCTGGTCAATGCCGGAGAAGAATTCCGGCGGGATGATGGCGCACTGGATCGAGCCGAACTGCGTGCCCTCGATCTGCCGCGGGATGGAGCCCAGCTGGCTCGCGGGATAGATCTCGGGCTTGATGCGGCCGCCTGAATCCTTCTCGACGCGCGCCGCGAGGCTCTTCGCCACTTCGTGCACGTTCTCGTTGATGGTAGGCAGCGAAATCTTCATCACGATGGGATCGGCATTGGCCTCGGCCGCGCTCGCGGCGAGCGCAAGCACGGCGAAGCATGCCGCCGTCGAAAAGCGATGTGACATGCGATCCCCCTATTTGTCGCGCTTGGCGGCGTCAGCGAGAATTTTGTAGGCCGCGGCGAGTTTCGGATCCTTGCTTGCGACATCCTCGGCGACGCTGCCGAAGGACTCCATCATCGATGACTGCTCGTCGGGCGGAAGCTGGATCCGCTCGCCGCCGCGCGCAACCCAATCCTTCTCCGCATCCGAGAGCAGCTTTGCTGTTACGCCGTTTATCGCGACAGCTTCCTCGACAGCAGCATGATCGATCATCTGCTGTAGATCGGCCGGCAGCGTCGCGCGCCATTTCTCGCTGATCTCCGCCGTGATGAAGATGAAGGGTTGGCCCGTCTCGGTGACATACTTCGCCGCGTCTTGATATTGGAAGTTGGTGAAGACCGGCATGGCCGCAACGGCGCCGTCGATCGCCCCCTGCTGCAGCGCCGGCAGCACGTCGCCAAGGCTCATCGCAACCGGCGTCGCGCCAAGCCGCTCGAATGCGACCTTTTGGAAATCGGAGGCGAAGATCCGAATCTTCTTGCCCTTGAACTCGGCGAGGTGACGCACCGGCGTGCGGAAGTCGATCGAGGAAGGGACGACTGCAAAGAGTCCAGCGCCGTGCAAGCCCTTGTTGGCGCCCAGGCCCAGAATCAGCTTCTGCACCTCGGGATCGGCGGCGACGTGCTGCGCCTGTGGCATCGATCCGACGAGGCCCGGCGCCGCCATGAGCTGGAACCGGTCGTCGACCCCGACCATGAATTCAGGCGGAACGACCACGCACTGGATCGATCCGAATTGGACACCCTCGATCTGGCGCGGGATCGAGCCGAGCTGGCTCGCGGGGTAGACCTCGGCCTTGATGCGGCCGCCGGAATCCTTCTCGATGCGCGCGGCGAGGTTCTTCGAAAAAATATGCGGCCCGTCATTGATCGTGGGCAGCGAGATCTTCATCACGATCGGCTCGTCGGCGCGCGCGCAGACGGCAAAAGAAAATGCGGCCGCGACAGAGATCGCGCAGCAGCACAACAGCTTGAAACGCATTTTCGCCCCCCTGATGCGGCGCCGCTCCCGGCCCGCAATCGTCCGTATTACGGACAGTTTCACAGGCAATGGTAGTCGATTTTGGTGCGCGGACGCAACGAATTCACAGGGGAATCGCGAGGAGAGTGTCGATCCGGCGGCTGTCGCAAACGACGAGTTTTTCGGCGAAGAGTGGCGTGGTGCCGTTCACGAGGATGTGGTCGAGATAACGCCCGCTGCTGAAGAGCGCCGTGGCTCCCTCGGCGGTGATGCGGATCACTTGATAGTTGGTCTGGGTTTCGACCGCGTCGCCGTGGTGGGCGAGCACGAGCGTGGGCGAGAGGATGTGGCGATAGTGCTGCGCCTCATAGATGTTCGCGTCCCGCAGCGAGCGCACGCGGTCGATGAGCATGCCGCGCGAATTGGCGAAGAAGATTCCGACCGGCAGCTTCTTGTCGTGATTTTCGCGCGTGATGATCTGGTAGCGGCAGGGCTCGGTGAAGAAATCGGGCCATTCCTCGAGGCGGTCGTCGTCGATCGCGGCGGCGTAGCGCGCTTCGAGCCGCTCGACGACGAATTGCAGCTCGGCCTCGATCATAGGCCCAGGCGCTCGCGATAAACCTTCCAGAAGCCGCGCAGCGGCGATTCCGTGGCGCGCGTGTCTTGCGAGCGCCAGTCGCGTCCGCCCATCTCAAGGAGCTCGCGGTCTTCGCCCGAGCCGCTGATGCCGCGGCGTACGAAGCTGCCGACCGCGCCGTCCTCCATCGACACGTAGCCGCCGGGCCCGACGAGGTTCGCCTGCTTCACGCGATGGAGCACCATCGCCTCGTCATCGTCCTCGAAGCCGAAATAGGTCCAGAGCAGCTCGGTCTCGTCCTTGCCGCGCGGCACGACCTGGCGCGTGCAGAGGCAGTTCTGGATCTGCTGCAGGACGAAGCATGGGAAGACCGAGAGAATCTGCAGCGTGATGCCGTCACCGAACTCGTCTTTGCCCTCGATCATCGAAGGATCGGCGAGCGCGAAGCCGTCCTGTCTCGCACGCATTTTCTCGGCGTCGTAGTCGGCGCTGGGTCGGTCGGTCGCGGCCTTCGAATAGCTCACGTGATGGCCGCCGCTCTCGTCGATGAGGATGCCGCCTTCGGCCGAGAGCCGGTTCAGGCGGAAAGTGGTGAAGAACAAGTGCAGCAGGCTCGCATGATAGGGATCCCGCACGTTGCAGATATACATCTTCCAATTGTTCGGCAGGATCTGGCTGTTGTAGCCGAGCACTTTCACCGGCTTGCGCATGACGCGCGCGATGTGCTTGGCAATTGCCGGGCCGAGATAGGCTTCGAGCGGCGGCGCGTCCGGCGCGAAGGTGCCGAAGACGAGGCCGCGAAAGCTCTCGACGCGGAGCGCGCGGCGCGCCCAGTCCTCGCGCCGGAAATCCTCGGGCATGCCGCCCTTGCCGGCGATCCCGCGCTGGAACGGCACGGCTGTGAGGTTGCCCTTAAGATCATAGGTCCAGCCGTGATAGACGCAGGAAATGCGCGCGCCGTTACCGCCCTCCTTCGGGCAGATGAGCGCGCCGCGATGGGCGCAGCGGTTCTCGAAGCCGCCGAGGCTGCCGTCCATGTCGCGCGCCACCACGACCGGCACGTCGCCGATATATGTCGCGCGGTAGTCGCCGGGGTTGGCGATCTCGCAGTCGAGGCAGAGATAGCTCCACGTGCTTCCCATGAAGACGCGCTGGCGTTCGGCCTCGTAGATCTCCGCGCTCTTGTAGACGTCGTAGGGGACACGCGAAAAGCCGGGCTCGGGCCAAAGCGGCGGGCGATTGTCCATGGCAACCTCTCCGCGCGAAGCCTAGAGCCTCGGGCGAGGGGGGACCATCCCCGCCCGCTGCTAGGAGGCAACATGGCGCTCGCCGTGCGCTGAGCGACGCGCTTACCCGAGGATCGTGCCAGGCGCAATGCCGGCTTCCCCGGCCACGATCTTCTTGCCGTCGTCGATCCGGCAGCGCAGCACCTCGAGGAAGCCGCCCTGCGCATGCACCGTGAAGCTGCCACTGGCGGCGCCTGCAACCTGGCCCGGCTTCAGATTGCGCACCTCGCCGAACGTGCGGGCTAGGTGTTTTTTTGCGTCGAAGAGGGTGAGGCGCCGGCCCTGCCACGTCGTCCACGCGCCGGGCGAAGGGTTGCAGCCGCGCACGAGGTCATAGACCTGGTCGATGGGCTTGGCCCAGTCGATGCGCGCCTCGGCCGCGCGCACCCAGCCCTCGTAGGTCGCGCTCGTCTCGTCCTGCGTCCATTCGCGCGCCGTGCCCGCCATCACCGCTTCCGCCGCCTCGACGAGGGCCGCGACGCCGAGCGGGAAGATTTTGTCGAAATAGACCGTGCCGAGCGTGTCGTCCGGGCCGATCGCGACCTTCTTCTGCAAGATCACCGGCCCTTCATCGAGGCCGTCGGACGGGCGGAAGATCGAAAGCCCGGTCTCGGTCCTGCCCGAGATGATCGCCCAGCTGAGCGCTGACGGTCCGCGATGGAGCGGCAGCAGCGAGGGATGGAACTGGATCGTGCCATGCGCCGGGATGGTGCAGAACGATTGCGGCACGAACTGCGTGACATAGGCCATAACGGCAAGGTCGACCGCCATGCGGCGGAGAAGTTCCTGCGCTTCGTCGCTGCTGTAGGACCGTATGGGATGGGCGGGGATGCCAGCGGCGGCCGCCGCCTCGGCGAGCGCATCGGCCCGCCCGCCCGGCTCCTGCGGCGGCACGAACGCGCCGGCCACGTCGTGGCCACGCGCGCGGAATGCCTCGATCACCGCTTTGCCGAAAGCCTGCTGCCCGATGATGGCGAGGCGCATTGCGGCCCTCCTAGAGAAGGTCTGCCAGGCTGGCGAACACAGGATGGCCGGCGCCCGTCTCAAGGCGCGGGAGGGACAGCACCGTGGTGCCGTGAGCGAATGCCGCGATGCTGGCCGCGTTCTCGGCGAGCGGCACTGCGCTTTCGCCGGACTCGCTCACCACGATGGCGGCCACCGGCACCCGGCGCTGTCTCAGCGCCGCAAGCGCCGTCAGCGTGTGGCTGATCGTGCCGAGATAGTTGCCCACGACGAGGAGCGCCGGCAGGCGCAGCTCAGCGATCCAGTCGAGCACGGCATGCGAGCCGTCGAGCGGCACCATGACGCCGCCGATTCCCTCGACAATGAGCACCTCGGCCGCCGCGAGTTCGGTGCGGCAGAAAGCGAGGAGCGCGTCATAGTCGAGCGCGCGCCCCTCGCGTCGTGCGGCGTGCATGGGCGCAAGCGCAGCGCGGTAGCGGAAGGGCGCAATGCGCGCGATCTCGTCGAGCGTGCTCGGAAGCTCGAGCGCGTCGAGGAGCCGCGCCGGATCGCTCGCGGGCGCGCTCCATTCCTCGAACCCGCTCGCCACGGGCTTCAGCGCTGCCACTTCGCGCCCGCGCCGGCGCAATTCGCGGATGAGGCCGACAGCAACGAAGGTTTTACCGATGTCGGTGCCGGTCGAGGTGAGGAAGAGTCCGCTCATGTCGCCCCGCCGCGGCAACTGCCCGCATGTCGTTTTGC
>Ga0335079_10001000_pt1 | contig 32054 bp, 29 predicted proteins | sample Lox_Sample_33_FD_206719 | JGI IMG/M metagenome (GOLD analysis project Ga0335079, IMG submission 206719) | Soil microbial communities from Loxahatchee National Wildlife Refuge, Florida, United States - Lox_Sample_3.3 | ecosystem: Environmental > Terrestrial > Soil > Wetlands | place: USA...
GTCGTACAGCTTGCGCGCGGGAATGGTGCAGGCGCCTTCGCGCTTTACCTTGGCGGCGCAGGAGGTGCGCAGGCTCAGGTCGAGATCAGTGGCTGTGATGGTGAGACGATCGTTCGCAGCTTCGAACAGGAAGTTGGAGAGAATTGGGATCGTGGTCTTGCGTTCGACCACTCCCTGAGTGGCTGTAAGTTCCCTGAGTAGCTCAAATTTGCTAACGCTGATTTCCAGTGCTGTGCCTTGGATCGCTCCCGTTGCTTCGGCAGCCATAAGTCCCACCTCGACGAGGCGTTCCCGCGCCTCTTTTTACTGCTTCAACTTATATCAAATCAAAAACATATAAAACCAGTAGTAACAGTAAGCGCTGAGGAAAAGTGGAAAGTTTTGGCAAAACCGCTGGCAGAGTGGGCGAACCTCGTGCGTCCCTGTCGAAGATGCGGTCCCCTGTCTGGGGGCAAATGTGTATTCCCAAGATCGGTTCCGAGTCTCACCCGCGACTTCCACGCCCTGCACACATCATCCACACCACAGCTCGGAGAAAACCCGCCCCTAAACTGAAAAACCGCGCTTGATGCGCGGCGGGTTCCCAACAAGCGCTGCTGCCTGAAGCAGCCAAGTACCTGTGGCTGTAAGTTCTTGAGGGGAAATGCGGCGCTTGTTGGGGCGCAGGTTCACAGGCCCAAGCTCTCGGTGAGCTTGTTGACCACCCTGTTCAAATCCTTATCGGTTTTCCTTTGTTGCTCGATCTTGTCAACCGAGTGCAGGACGGTGGTGTGGTGCTTGCCGCCAAACTGCCGGCCGATCTCCGGCAGCGACGAATCGGTAAGGTGCTTGGCGAGATACATAGCGATCTGCCGCGGGAAAACGATGACGTGCGAATTGTTCTTCGCCTTCAGTTCTATCATCTTCAGGCCAAATTGCTCGCACACCGCCTTCTGGATCGCTTCGATGGTCACCTTGCGTACCTGCGAATCGATCACGTTCTTCAGCACTTCTTGGGCGGTCTGCAGGTTGATCTCGATGCCTGTGAGCGAGGAGTACGCCATGAGGCGAATCAACGCGCCTTCCAGTTCGCGCACGTTACTGCGGATGTTCGACGCCATAAAAAGGGCAACGTCGGTGGGCAGCGTCACCTGGTCCGACTCTGCCTTCTTCTGGAGAATGGCGACCTTGGTTTCCAGGTCAGGCGGTTGAATGTCGGCAATCAATCCCCATTCAAAGCGGCTGCGCAGCCGGTCTTCGATCTCCGGCAGCTCCTTGGGCGGGCGGTCGCTGGCAATCACGATCTGGCGCATGCATTCGTGCAAAGCATTGAAGGTGTGAAAGAACTCCTCCTGTGTGCGCTCCTTGTTGGCCAGGAACTGGATATCGTCGACCAGCAGAACATCCATGGTGCGATATTTATCGCGGAACCCGGTCATCTTGCTGTAGCGCAGCGCGTTGATCATGTCGTTGGTGAAGCGCTCGCTGGAGACGTAGCAGATGGAGCGCTCCGGGGAGCGCTTTTTGATTTCGTGGCCGATGGCCTGCATCAGGTGGGTCTTGCCCATGCCAACGCCGCCGTAGAGGAAGAGCGGGTTGTACGCCTTGGACGGCTTCTCGGCCACGGCGCGCGCGGCCGCACTGGCGAACTGGTTGCCGGCGCCGGTCACGAAATCGTCGAACGTATATTTGGGATTCAATTGTGCCGCTCCATCCCAATCAAAGCGCTGCTGCGTGATTGGACCGCCTGAGGCTTTGTCGTTGGATGGGGCAAACGCGCCGCTCTCCGCTGGGGCGTCGGCGGGGTGATCGCTATTGCGTTGCGCCTGGTCGGTGACGAACTCGACATCGTGGAACTCCATGCCGAGATTTTCGATGGCTTCGCTGATTACGTCGGCGTACTTGTCAGCGATGTGGTAGAAGTCCGGGTTGGGCACGCGCACGAACAGTTTCGGTCCCTCCGAGCGATCGAAACGCGTGGGTTTCAGCCACGTTTCGTACGAGGTCCGGTTGATTTTCTTTTGCAATGCATCAAGAACACGCACCCACGGATTGGGGCCGGCAACGCCAAAAGTTGACATAAATAGCAGTCCCGAGGCGGAGGCCTCTTCGTACAGCGGATCGTTAGAGGAAAGCGGAACGGGCCAAAAAATGAGGCTCAAACCGGACCAGAAATATTCATTGTGCAAACCCGACCAGTGTTATCAGAGAGCATGTACCGCATTCGTTGTAACCTGTCTTATTTTCGACTGCAGGGATACTAGCACGAAAGAAAATGCGCGCCAGCCAAATTTTTCGCGGCAAAATTCATTTCCTGCGTGAGACGTTGATTCCGAGAAAGTTAATGCGGCAAAATTTTTTTTGTGATGCTGCACGATGGTGCAGTAACGAATCAAGCGGCGTCACACATACACAACACGGCCAGCGGAGGTAGCACTTCGATGCGACTGTCGAACCCACTTTGAGATCACGAAGCCTACAGCCGCCCGCACATCTGGCCGCGGTCGTCGTCGCCCAAACTGGAGAACTATGCGGCGACCGGCGCGGATTCGCGTACGAAGCTGCGGCCGCGCTTCTCCGAGCCGAACACCAACATCACGCTCAGCGCCGCGATGATGCACAATTCGAACGCAGTCAGCGCCCAGGAGTAGCCGATGCGGTCACGCAACGCGAACTCCACGGTGGGAGTCGAAGCGGCCAGGAGAATTCCGATCTGGTAAGTGAATCCCGGCAGCAATCCGCGCACGGCGTCGGGCGCGAGCTCATTGAGGTGCACCGGGATAATGCCCCACGCTCCTTGCACGCCCATCTGCATGACGAATGCGCCGATAGCCAAGACGGTGAGCGTGCCGCCGAAGGCCCACGCCGGCATAATGGCCAACGCCACCGCCAACGCGCACAACATGCTGTAGCGTCGGCCGATTCGTTCCGAGAGCAAGCCGAAAATCACCGCCCCTACGACCGCGCCCAGGTTGTAGAAAATCGTGACGTACGCGACCGTATTGGCCGAGATGCCATGCCCGTGCTTCAGAAAATCGGGATAGAGGTCCTGGGTGCCGTGCGACAGGCAATTCATCAGAAACATCAGCCCGATCAGGTAAAGCGAAAGCCATTTATGCTGCCAGGCGATGCGCGGCCCGTCGATGGTGCGGGCCACGCGATGCTGCTGCCACGCCTCCGATTCCGGGACCTTGGTGCGGATGTAGAGCGCCAGCAACGCGGGGATGCCGCCGATCCAGAACATGGCGCGCCAGCCCAGATTGGGCAGCACCACACGCGCGGCCACCGCGGCCAGCAGATAGCCGATGGGATATCCGCTCTGCAGAATTCCCGACAGCACGCCGCGCCAGCGCACCGGAGCATGCTCCATGGCCAGTGATGCGCCGACGCCCCATTCGCCGCCCATGCCGATGCCGAACAGCATTCGCAGGACCAAGAAGACGGTATAGTTCGGCGCGAAGCCGCACAGGAACTCGATGGTGGCGAAGAAAATTACGTTCGCCATCAAGGGACGGCGGCGGCCATAGCGGTCGGCCATCATGCCGAACAGCAGCGCGCCTACAGGGCGCATGGCCAGGGTGGCGGTAATCGTCAGCACGATATCGCGCTTGGGCACGCGGAAGTGCGCCGCCAGCGTGTCCAGCAGAAAGATGACGACGAAGAAGTCGAAGGCATCCAGCGTCCAGCCGAGAAAGCCCGCAGACATAGCATGCCAACGGTCGGCGGCGGGCTGCGCGCGGGAGATGGTCATGGTTGAGCAAGGTAGCAGATAAAGTGGACAGTGGATAGTGGTAAGTGGATGGATGTCGTTAGCACATGATATGTCCGGTTGATTTAGCACATAGCCGCGGGCCGCTGCTCATGCCGACGATGGCCGCCGAATCCGATACGGCCTCACCTGAGGCGATGCCGAAGAAGGCATACCGGACGGAGCTCAGCGCAGTTCCGGTGCAGCAGCTCGCATTACTACTGGGGCGTCATAGAAAACGTACCGCTCGAGGCGGGGCAGGTCTGGCTGGCAGGATTGGTATAGGTGCCGGAGAGGGTGGTGGTCGACGTGGCCAGGCTGCCTTGCATCGTGATCACCGTCTGACTCGTGCTGTCGGTGACGGTCATGGTGAAGTTGCTGCCGTTGGTGGTCGCGGTGGAGCGCAGCGCGTTGCTATTGATGCACAGATTGCTGGGAATGGGCACCGAACCGTTGTAGGTGATCGGCGAGCCGCTATAGTTGTTGGTGCCTTCCTGAGAAATCGCCAAAGCGAAGACGTAGGAGGCGCTAGCGCTGCCGGTGGGGAACATGGCAATGTTCCAATCGCCGAACAAGCCGTTATTGGTCGGGGTGTTGTTGTTGCCGCTGCCGCAGCCGGCGGTTAGAAGCATGGGAATCAGAGCGAGGAAGCAGGAGGTTCTTAAAATGGTATTTCTCACGATTGGAATAGGCCTCGGACGAACGCCGCGGAAATAGAATGCGCTACTCACACCTTGAGTCAACCCGGCCCGCAATCAGAAGTTTCGTGGGCCGAGAGTTACCTGGAGACTCAGCTCGGTTGATCCGCCGGCAACATAGCGCGATCGTCCCATTTACCCCGAACCACACCATCTTCGAAGGAATATCACGGCTGCTTGTTGGCCGCAGCCGGCGTGACGGGGCTGCCGGTCTCGACATAGCTTCGCAACCGGCCCAACTGCTCGGTCAATACCTGGTTCACAGGCGCGGCCCAGACGCTCAGCCCATCGGGCGAATAGCCGCCGACGGCATAGACCATTTCGACTCGGGTGTCCTTGTGCATCGGTTCGAGCACGATGGTCAGGGTTCCGGTTGCGCCGAACTTCTGCAGCGGCCCCAGCGCGCCCGACATCACCAGCAGCTTGTTGGGCATGACCATGATCACCTCAGCATGGCGCACGCCGCCGCCGTACGGCAGCTTCTCGCAAAAGCAGCCCATGGGCCGGTCGTCAATGCTCAAATTATGCGCGTCGTTCGAGACCGTGTGGGCGGAGCTCCACCAATCCCCCACATTGTGGACGAGCTTGGCATAGACCACTTCTGGAGGAGCAGCCCGGATGATGGTGGAGATCCGGACCGTGAAGCCGTTGGGCGCCTGGTCGGCGACATCGGCCGCTAACGGTGCGGCCAAACATGCGTAAATAGCGACCGCCAAAAGCAACGTTCTTAAACGCATTGGGATAAGGCTGTCCTCGTCGATGAAATGGTTGAGATCATTGCCCGCCTGGCGGTATCCGGAAGGTCATGTGAACCAGGAGGCACTATCCCCAGTCCTCCAGCCGACGAAGGCGCTGGTCATGGTACTCCAGGATGCGAACTACCCTTTCGGAGAGTGAGTCCAGCCGCGCCAAGTGTTCCTCGTGCAGCTTGAACCGTTCTTCGTACCGGCGCTCGTTGTCCTGGTGCATCTGCGCGAGCCGCCCGACAGTATGGGTTAGGGCTTCGATGGGTTCATCAATCGTCATGCGTCTTCAATTCTAACGTCCGCTTTGCGTTTGCCAGGCGCGGACTGCTTTCCGAGTCGCCGATTCGGCGCCCAGCCCAATATGATACGCCTCGTGAAATTGGAAGGAAGGAACCGGCGAATACAGCTAGTTATTGACGATTCGCCTTTTATTCGCTGACAATGAGAGTGGAGGTGCAGCCCACCATGGCCCTCACGCGTCGCCAGAAGCAGGTATACGACTTTATCTCGAATTTTGTGGACCGGAACGGCTATTCGCCCTCTTACGAGGAGATCGCCGAAGGACTGGGCCTGAGCTCGCTTGCCACGGTGCACAAACACATCAGCAATCTGGAGGACAAGCAGTTGCTGCGGCGCGACTACAATCGCAGCCGCTCCATCGATCTGCTGAAGCCGCGCGGGCGCATGAAGCAGTCGCTGGCCGTGGCCGCCGAAAGCAGCATGAGCCTGCCGCTGCTGGGGCGCATTGCCGCCGGTCGCCCGCTGGAGGCCGTGGAGAATCCCGAGTCGATCTCGCTGGCCGACTTCACGCGCTCGAAAGAAGTCTACGTGCTGCAGGTGAAGGGCGAGAGCATGCAGGATGAAGCCATCCTGGACGGCGACTACGTACTGGTGGAAAAGGCGGACGCGGCGCGCGACGGCGACATTGTGGTCGCGCTGGTAGACGGCAGCGACGCGACTTTGAAGCGATTATACGTTGAGGGCGGCAAAGTCCGGCTGCAACCGTCGAATGCCAGCATGCCGCCGATCATCGTGCCGGCCGGCTCGGTGCAGGTGCAGGGGCGGGTGATTGGAGTGCTAAGGAAATACTGACGAAAATCACGGGCCCAAACGAGCCAACCGGGCCGAGCTCTCTCTCACGCCCTCGGCGATGTTCAGCATCGCGTACAGCGATCTGGCTTCCTCCCAGAGCTGCCGCGCCTCTTCGGTGCTTCCTACGTCAGCTTTGAGCACGGCCATGCTGCGGATGGCGTTGGCCACATCCAGCGGCGAGGCTTCGGGATGGGCGCGATACAAGGCAAGCGCCTCGTTGTAACAGGGCTTGGCCGAAGCGGCATCTCCGGCTTCATGCAGAATGTCACCGAGATGCCGAACGGTGTGGGCCAGGGCCAGGGCATCTCCGCTCCGGCGATAGATGGCCACGGATTCTTCGTAGTGCACTTGGGCCGAAGAAGTGTCGTGCAGCTTGCGCTCAGCCTCGCCAAGCGAACGCAGGGCCCGAGCCAGCGCCGCGCTGGTATCTTCCTGACGGAGAAGCGAGACTGCTTTCAGGAGTGCGTTTCGAGCCTGTCCGAACCGGCCTTCTCGCTTCGCCAGGCTGGCCTCGTTTATCAGTTGGTCGGCACTAATCGACATGGATCCACCAACGCGCTAGGCTGCGGCCGGGCCGCTCTCGGCTATGACCTGCAGCAGCGCATCCGGGCCGTCGGCGCCCACAATGTAGCGATCGGCCTCAACCTCGGGCCACTCGCCGTAAATATGCGCTATGTAGACCACCTTGCCCGGCCGTTTGCTGTCCCGAAAAATACGAAGGACCTTACGCGCGGTGCCTGCAGGCAACCGATGACACAACAGGGCGACGTCGAACGGCACCTGTGTTTCTGCGGCTTCCAGCACCTCCTTCTCGGTGCTCAGCGCCGTGACTCGATGGCCTGCCGACTCCAATACTCGTTGCCGCAGCAAGGCCAACTCCTGATCGGTAGTAAGTATAAGAATGTTCATCGCTGAGGGTCCACGCCAGGCTGAAAGTTGTTCTTGCGGGAGAATACCAAAGGCGGGCCGAAATCGGCAGCGGAAATCGTGTGCGGCGGAACAAATGGTAGCCCGGTTACAGCCTGAGAATCGTTTGTCGGTGGCAGTTTGACGGATAAGCTCGAGGCGGATGGGTTGCCGCGCTATGCTGCCGGGCCAGGCGCAACCGTGTTATATTTGCGCCAGCAATGCTTTACTCCGTCCTTTGGTGGCTGCACAACCACGCCCTCCCGTTGGAGGTGCTGCTGGTCATACTGAGCGGGCTGGTCGCGCTCTACGCCGATACCGTGCGCCACTTCCTGTCGCTGCCGCCGCAACGACTGGGCACGTGGTTGCTGAAGGCGCGCTTGCTTTCGGTCAACTCCAAGCTCTTCAATCTTTGCGAATGTCATAACAATGCCTTTGTCACAATCGTCTATGTGGCCCGCGCCTTCGTGTTTGTTTTGATCCTGATGGGGCTGTTTCTGGGCGGCATCTTCCTCGAGGTCGTCTCCATTCGCTCCGCCAACCGCGCCGCCGACCTGGACGCCTACAGCCGTTTCCACGCCAATATTGACACTTCGCTCGCGCTGGTCTTTATCGTGGTGGTGTGTTGCCGGCTGCTGCTGTTAGGCGAGTTCTTGTACCGGCTGCGCAACTTCAAGGGCTACGACCATTACCTCATGGAGCACGTCGCCGAATTGGAAGACAAGCTGGTGGTGGCTGAGAACTCCGGTTCCACTTCCGTTCCCGACTGAAATCAGCGGCAAAAAAGCAGCTTCGAGGCAGTTCCTCACCGCACTTGCGCACGCAGTTTTCTCTCACGCCGGAACTGCCACCGGCTGTCGCGGCAGCGTGAAATAAAAGGTCGAGCCGTGGTTCAGTTCGCTTTCCGCGCGAATGGTGCCCGAGTGCGCCCGCACCACGTGCTTGGCGATGGCCAGCCCCAGCCCGGTCCCTCCCGACTCGCGCGAACGCGCTTTGTCCACGCGATAAAAGCGCTCGAACAGACGCGGCAGGTGCTCGCTGGGAATGCCCGCGCCAAAATCGCGCACATAGAATTGGACGCCCTCCTCGGTTTCGCCGGCCCCCAACAGGATTGTGCCGCCCTGGTCGCCATACTTCAACGCATTGTCGATCAGGTTGGACAAAACCTGATGGATGGCGTAACGGTCGACCAACACGGCGGAAGAACTGGTGTTGATCACGGAGAGTTCCACGCCGCGGCTGGCTGCCAGTTCCTGGAAGGTCTGCAGGGCATCGTCCAGCAACTCCTGCGGCATGGTGTATTGCAGATTGAAGGCCTGTTCGCCGGACTCCACACGCGCCAAAACCAGCAGGTCTTCGGTCAGGCGGCCCATGCGCATGGCGTTCTTGCGAATGATCTCCAGGAACTCGCGTTGATGCCCGGGCATGCCATTGCCCTCGAGCAAAGTTTCGGCGTAACCCTGAATGGAAGTCAGCGGGGTGCGAAGCTCATGCGAGACGTTGGCGATAAAATCGCGGCGGGTTTTTTCCACGCGTTCGATCTCCGTCTGATCGTGCAAAACGGCAACTACGCCTCCACCAGGCATGGGCGCGGCGGTGAGATCGAAGATGCGTCCAGAAAAGATCTTGGCCGCGCGCGCCATGGTCACGTCGCGGGTCTCGAGCGCGTTCTGGATGGAGGCCAGGATTTCCGGATCGCGCACCGATTGCACCAAGGGAGCGCCCAGCCGCACGCCGCTGGGTAACAGGCGCTCCATACGCTGATTGGCCCATAGCACGCGGTCATCCTGGGAGACGGCGATGACGGCCTCCTGCATGGAATTGAGCAGCGTCTCCAGCGTCTGGCGGCTGTTTTCCAGAGCACGAAAGCCCTCTTCCAGCTTGCGCGCGGTCTTGTCGAGGGCCGCGGCCACGTGCGCAATCTCGTCCGTAGCGCCCTCTTGAATACGCGCCGAGAGATCGCCTCCGGCAACCCGCTCGGCGAACGCGGTGATGCGCAGCAGCCGGCGTCCGATGGACTGTGTGGCCACAAAGGCCAGCAGCAGCGCCAGCAGGGCGGCGACAGCGGAGCCTTTGATCAGGTCGCGTCGAATCTGGAACTGGGCTGCCTGGATCGCGGCCAGCCGCTCGGCCATGCGTACTGCGCCGCCGCGAATAGGAACGGCCACGTAAAGCAACTCAGCGCCGACGGTCCTGCTAACGCGGGTTGCGCTGGCCTCCTGGCCGTGGAGCGCGGCCGCGAACTCAGGCCGGGTGGCGTGATTTTCCATCGCGTCGGGATTGGCCTCGGAGTCCGCCAGCACTTTGCCGCCGGCGTCGATGATGGTGACCCGGGCGCCTGCGGCGTGCGCCGCCTGTTGGGCAATTTCCGGCAGGCGATCAAACGGAGCCGCCTCAACCCGCGTGGCCAACATCATCGCCTTTTGCCGCAGCGAGGTTTCAATCTGGCTGCGCAGCATGCTTTCCCAGGCGCGACTGATCAGCAGATCAAGGGAGATGGTGCAGGCTGCAATCACCACCAGCGCGGCAAGGAACAGCTTGACGAAGATGCGACTCTTCACAATTACCGCTCTTCCGGGGCCGGGCGAGGCGTCGAGGTTGCGCCTGCTGGCCCTAGGACTTGGGAATTTCGAAGCGGTAGCCCGCCCCGCGCACCGTTTTCAGATAACGCGGCTCGTCAGGGTTCTCCTCAATTTTCTCACGAATGCGGCGCACGTAGACATCGACCGAGCGCGGCGTCACGTAGTGGGTGTCGCGCCAGACCGCATCCAGAAGCTGGTCGCGGGTGAAGACGCGTCCAGGATGGCGCGCCAGGTATTCCAGCAGGCGGAACTCGGTCGCGGTGGTTTGCGTCAATTGACCGCGCACCATCAGGGTCATGCCGCCGCTGTCGATTTCGATGTCGCCCGCCTTTACGACCGAGGGCGCAAGCGGACGTTCAAAGCGCCGCAGAACGGCGCGGACGCGCGCCACCAGTTCACGCGGGCTGAACGGCTTGGGGATGTAATCGTCGGCGCCCAGTTCGAGTCCGATGACCCGGTCGGATTCGCTGGTTTTCGCGGTGAGAAAGATGACGGGCGTCATGGCCAGCGAGGAAGTCTGGCGAATGCGCCGGCAAAGCTCCAGGCCATCGCCGCCCGGAACCATGATGTCCAGAAGAAAAAGCGACGGCGCTTGTTTCTCGGCTTCGGCAAGAACCCCGGCGGTAGCGGCAAAGGTGCGCACGCCGTAACCGGCAGCCTCGAGATGATGGCGCACCAGGCGCGAAATGTCGGCGTCATCCTCGACGGCAAAGATGGTTTGCTTCACGGCTGTATTGTAGCCGACGGTTGGGGAGGAGCTGTCGGATGTGGGTATCACAGGAATAAGGTTACATCGACCTTTGTTACAGGATGATGAAACTAGAACAAGTAGTAACCCAGGGTTGGGGCAAAGAAAACCAGGTTTTTGTCCTACAATGTGACATATCAGACGGAAGAGTCTTACATTGTGGGAGTCGTCGAGTATTGAACGCTTGAACACCGCCAGGAGCGGTTGCGCGCGCCGCCCCAGGCGCACCAAGACGCGATTTATATACCTCCCGTGGCCCAGTGCCGGGTCAGGTAATCCGTCAGGGTTAGCGAAAACATGAGGAACAGCCAGAACAGCGCCGCAATGACGGTAACCATAGTCAGCCTGGAGCTGTATTTCAGGTGCATGAAGAAGAGCACGACGAGCGTGCCCTTGATGGTGGCGATCAGCAGTGCGACGACGATATTGAAAATGCCAAGGTCGATGGATGCCGCAAACACGGTCAGACCGGTGCACACCATCAGCGTGGCCCAGATGCCGACGTACAGGCCCACGGGCGAGAGGTGGGATTCGGGAGCGATATGTTCCTGCGCGTGATTCATGCCTAACCGCCGTGTTTCTTGCTGATCAAGTAGAGCAGCGGGAATAAGTAGATCCAGACCAGGTCGACAAAGTGCCAGTACAGTCCGATGATCTCCACCGGCGTGAAATAGGAGGGAGTAAAGGCCCCCATCCAGCCGGCAATCACCAGCCAGGAGACCAGGCCAACCCCGATCACCATATGCAGGGCGTGCAGACCGGTCATTGCCCAGTAAAGCGAGAAGTAAATCTCGGTGTGCGTAGGATCGACCGGCGGCGTCTTGTCGATGGTCTCGAAGTGGAAATCGGGTCCGGGAAATTCGTGGTGTGTCCAGTGCTCGTGGTACTCGATCCCTTTGATGCCCAGGAATCCCAGGCCAAACAGAATGGTGATCAGCAACAGCACAACCATCAGCTTGCGCCGGCCGGTCTGTGCCGCGCGCACGCCCAACGCCATGGTCAGCGAGCTGCAAATCAGCACCGCAGTATTGGTCGCACCCAGCCAGATGTTCATCTTCTGGCTGCCCTCGACAAACGCCTGGTAATACGACGAGCGGTACACCAGGTAGGCAGTGAAGAGGCCGCCGAAGAACATGATCTCCGTCAACAGGAACATCCACATGCCAAAGGTGGAGGTCTCCTGCTGCTGCTCCATGTCGGCGAAATGATGTTGCAGCGCACGCTCGGCATTGCGAAGATCGTTATCGACCGTCACGTCGCTAGTGGCCAACGGTGACCTCCTCCTGCGGCTGGTGCTCGTAGTCGTACGCTTCCCAGGTCACAATCGGCGTCTCATCAAAGTTGTGGGTCGGCGGCGGCGAGGCCGTCATCCACTCCAGGCCCACGGCGTTCCACGGATTGGGCGGGGCCTGCTCGCCGTAACGCAGCGACCACAGGAAGTAAATCATGGGCAGAACGTAGCCGACGGCCAGGATCGAGGCACCGGCCGTCGACAGCACGTTCAGCACCTGGAACTCGGGCGGATAGGCATGGTAGCGCCGCGGCATGCCCATGTAACCAAGAATGAACTGCGGGAAGAAGGTGGTGTTGAATCCGACAAAGACCAGCAGCGCGGAAAGCTTGGCCCACGCCTCGGGATACATTCGCCCGGTCATCTTTGGCCACCAGAAATGCAGGCCTGCCATGTAGGCCATCACCATGCCGCCGACCATCACGTAATGGAAGTGAGCCACAACAAAATAGGTGTCATGGACATGCACGTCAAGGCCCAGCGAAGCCAGGAAGATGCCCGTCAACCCGCCGATGGTAAACAGCCCGATAAAGCCGAAGGCGTAGAGCATGGGCGTGTTGTAGCTGATCGAGCCTTTGTACATGGTTGCCGTCCAGTTAAAGACCTTTACCGCGGACGGGATCGCCACCAGATAACTGAGCAGCGAAAACACCAGTGCCGCGTAGACGGAGATTCCGGCCACAAACATGTGGTGCGCCCAGACTACGAAGCCGAGCACGGCGATGGCGATGGACGCCAGCGCCACGAACTCGTATCCGAAGACGCGCTTGCGCGAGAAGCAGGTGACGATCTCACTGATCACGCCCATGCCGGGCAGGATCATGATGTACACCGCAGGATGCGAGTAGAACCAGAACAGGTGCTGGAAGAGCAGCGGATCGCCGCCTAACTGCGGGTTGAAGACGCCGATATTGAAGGCGCGCTCCAGTGCCACCAGCAGCAGGGTGATGGCGATGACGGGCGTGCCCAGCACCATGATGAGCGCGGCCGCATAATTCGACCAGCAGAACAGCGGCAGACGCCGCCAGGTGAGCCCCGGAGCTCGCATGCGGTGGATGGTGACGATGAAATTCAGACCGGTGAGGATCGACGAGAAGCCGGTGATGAAGATCCCGATCGCCGCGCCAATCACGTGGGTATTGGAATAAGTGGTGCTAAAGGGAGTGTAGAAGGTCCATCCGGTATCGACGCCGCCGGTCACCATGGCGAACAAAGCGGTGCAGGCGCCCAGCATGTAGATGTACCAGCTCAGCAGGTTCACGCGCGGAAAGGCCAGGTCCTTGGCGCCGACCATCATGGGGATGACAAAGTTGCCGATCACCGCGGGCACGGACGGAATCAGGAAGAAGAACACCATGATGATTCCGTGCATGCTGAACAGCTTGTTGTAGGTGTCGGAGGTGACCAGGTCGCCGGCCGGGGTCAGCAACTCCAGGCGGATCATCATGGCGAAGAAGCCGCCAATCCAAAACATGACCGTGATCGACATCAGGTACAGCATCGCGATCCGCTTGTGATCGGTCGTCAGCAGCCACGACTTAATGCCGTAGTTCGAATTCAGGTAATTTTCGGTCTCGACGGTCTGCAAAGCGGTTGCCATCTCCATCACCCTTTGGATCTCTGAACCATTGCCAAGTGCTCTATGCCTTCAGGCGTGTCGTTACCGCGAATCAAAGCACGCGGCTTTGAGCCGCTGAGGAACATTCCCCGCAGGGCCTAAAGGCCAAAAGTTGCTACATCCTATCGGCACGGCTGAAGCCGTGCCCTTTCAAATGGTCACTGCACATTCGAGGTATCGCTCGCCGCCCTATTGTCCTTTTCCTGCGGCTGTCCCAACGACTTGATATAGGCGATCAGGGCCGCCAGGTTCTCTTCCGAAACCTGGCCCTGGAAGCTCGGCATAATGGGCCTGAAGCCGGCCACGATCTTAGCTCCGGGGTTCAGGATCGACTCGCGAATGTAATTCTCGTCGGCCATCACGGTGCGGCCATCATCGAGCCGCACCGGCTTGCCGTACAGGCCGGCCAGATTGGGGCCGAGTCCCTGGGTTTCCGCGCGATGACAGCTCCCGCAACCCAACTGCTGGAACAGTTGCTGTCCGTTTGCCGCCAGCGATCCCGAGGTTCCGGCGCCGCTGCTGAGCCACGCCTGGAAAGCCGTGGGCTCCATCACGATGACCTCGCCCACCATGGCCGAATGCTGGGTACCGCAATATTGCGCGCAGAACAAGTAATAGCTGCCGGGCTTCGTCGGCCGGAACCAGGTTGCGGTGTAACGGCCGGGCAGCACGTCGGCCTTCACGCGGAATGCGGGTACGGAAAAGTCGTGAATCACGTCCTGCGAGCTCATGATCAGTTTTACGTCGCGACCCACAGGTACGTGCAGTTGGTTGATCTCGCGCTGTCCGGTCTCGTGCTCGATCTTCCACATCCATTGCTTGCCGACGACGTAAATCTCCATCGCGCCTTTTGGCGGCCGCGCCTCCTGGAAGTAAATCAGCGAGCCCCAGGCGAAGAAGATCATGCAGATGCCCAGCGGGATCAGCGTCCAGGCCAGCTCCAGCGGCAGCGAGCCTTCAATTTGCGCCGCGTGCGGATGCACCTCGCGCCGGTATTTCACCGCGAAGATGAAGATCAGCACGAAGATCAGCAGCGTAAAGAACGCCGAGACCGCGATCAGCAGGAAATATAGTCCGTCCACCTGCCAGGCCAGTGCCGAGGCGCGCGGAGGGAAAAGTGGGAAGCTCTCTGTCATACCTTCAGGCCCGTCCTGTCGCGTGGTTGCTGCCCTGCTTGTCGCGGCGGTACATCACCAGAAGAAATCCGCCGAGAATCAGCATGGTGGCCGCTCCCGCCAAACGCATGATGTTGGAGATGACCGCACCGTACTTCCCGGTATTGGGATCGTAGCGGCAGCAATACAGCAGTACCGCGTCCACCACGTTGCCAATGTTGCCGCGCGAAGCCTCGATCAGGCCCAGGCGAATGTCTCTGGGCGAGAACTCAACCCCGTAGTAGTACTGCGCGATCTTGCCCGCCGGAGTCACGATCATCAGACCGGTGGCGTGGACGAACTGCTTGCTCGCCGGGTCGTAACGGTAGCGGAAGCCGACCGCCTGGGCGAGTTGCTTGATCTGCGGCTGCTGGCCGGTGAGGAAATGCCAGCCCGAGCCGTCGGTCTTGGGATCGAGATGCTCGTTGATCCGCTCGATGTAAGTCTTTTTCGCCGTAGCGGCATTCTGCGGCGTCTCATTAGGATTGAAGCTCACAGAGACGATTTCGTATTCCTTGCCTGGGGTGAACCGCAGCATGCTGAGCGCGCTGGCTTCGCCGGCCAGTTCTTCGCCGCACAGCATCGGGCAGGTGTAGTACACCAGGTTAAGGATGACCGGGCGACCGGAGTGAAAGTAGTCGCCGAGCTTCACCGTGTTGCCGGCTTCGTCCTTGAATTGCAGATCGAGCGGCACCGGCTGATTCAACCGCTGGTCGATGCCAATGTCCTTGAGCTCAGGCGGCAAGACCTGCGAGGCAGGACCGGCGGATTTGTCCAGGAAAGCAGAGGGCGCCTGCGCCACGGCGAAGGTCGCGGCGAGCAGCAGTGCGAGTTGTACAAATAACGATTTCACAGCGTTACATCCAAGTTCGTTTTGAAGGAGCGCAGGGGCGCAGCTTCAGATGGGCCGTGCGTTCCCGAAAAATTTGTCATCCCGACCGAGGCGCGTAGCGCCGAGTGGAGGGACCTGCTGTCTGCCGGAACCAGCAGGATGCTCACGCAGCGCAGGCTTAAGCCCTGCCCTCCCCCTGCCGTCCCTACGGGACTCGGTCTTCTTCTTACCGCTCACCCAGCGCTGAAGCGCTGGGCTATCTTCTTCCGTCCCGCAAGGCGGGACTCAGCCTTGCGTCCGATCCAGTACTGCTTCTCACTCGTGTTCGGCCACCGCCCAACCAGGTTCGATAGCTGCCTACCATCGTTCGATCAGCTGTTCGATCGCCACCCACCCGTTTGACCACGGCCCAACATTGACCAAGAACGATGCCGACACTAATGTTTCTCGACACCAGCCTTCGTTCCTGCCCCGCCGGGCGGCAACGGACCCGGCACTTCGTTCAACAGCTTCGGATTGCCCGCCTCGGTTTGTTCATTCAGCTCCGGCGGCGGCGCGCTCGGGCGCGTGGGCAGGCCGCGCTGCTCGATCAATTGCATCGCCAGCGAGATTGGGATATGCACCGCCCCGTTGGGACCGACGAACGGCTGCGGCGGATTCAGCAGCTCCTGCTCCGAATTCAAGAAGGTGCTCATCTCGCCGGCATCATTCGTCTGCAACCGCGGCTCGGGAAACAACGACAGATTTACCGACGGGGTGTTCTGCATGATGGACCCGGCCACGTGCTCGGGCGGTGCTTTGTGCTGCGCACTCAGGACGGCGCTCACCGATCCCGCAGGGAACAGCGCCTCGCTGCGCGCCAGGAAGTGGAACATCCCCCATATCACCAGCTCGATGAAGGCTCCCGCGATAAACAGTCCCACTAGGAACCAAAGGATGCCGCGCGCACTAAGATCGGCGCGCTCGTAATCGACCTGCGGGTTGCGCAAGGCGTCGTTGTGATCAGTGGCCATGTCCCGCCCTCTGGTGCAAGAATTTCGCCACTTGCGGCTCGTAAAGCGGCAGTAACGGGCGCTGCCGGAAGTTGTAGAAGAACGCCGCCAGCCATAAGCCCCCCAGCCCGATGGGCGCTGCCAGGTACCAGATGCTGAACAGCTTCGCGTCGTGGAAGTTCGGAATCGTGTACCAGTAGATGTCCACCAGGCGCATGAACATCAGCAGAATTGCCAGAGCGATCAAACGGCTACCGGCGCGTTTACGCTCACGCGAGAGCAACAGCGCAAAAGGCAGCGCGAAGTGCAGCAGCACAATGCCAATGATCACCCATCCCCAGGCGCCGCGGATGCGGTGCAGGTACCAACTGATTTCGTCGGGCAAATTGCCGGACCAGATAATCAGCCACTGCGAGAACGAGAAGTAGGCGAACAGCATCACGAACGCCAGCGTCAGCTTGCCGATATCGTGAAACTGCATGGGCTTGATGATGCGGTCGTACGGTCTGTAATGCGTCAGCACCGTGAGCATGATGATGCTGAAGCACAGCGCCGACAGCCCCTGGCCCACCAGAAAGATGAGGCCGTACATGGTGGAGCCCCAGTGCGGGTCGAGCGACATCACCCAATCGACCGCCGCGAAAGAAGCGGTCAGCGCGTATAGCACGCAGCCAAAGCCGCTGATGCCCTGAAATTTCAGGATGCCGGGTTCAATGAAGTCTTGACGGTCGCCGCGGCGGGTCAACGTGACAACCAGCCATCCCCAGATCGCGAAGTACACGATCCAGCGAACGATCCACGCCGGCTGGTTCAGATACCAGTGGTTCTCTTTTGTGAGTTCCGGGTTGCTCATCCACGCATACAGCTGATAACGCAGGAACAGGATGGGCAGGAAAAGCACGAACATCAGCGCCAGGTTCTTGGCTCCCGCTTCCAGCACGCGGCGAATGCACAGCCCCCAGAAGCCGCCGCTGAGGTACTGCACCATGAGCAATGCCATGCAGCCCAGCGACAAGCCGGTCCAGAACATGTAGGCAATAAGATAGCCGCGGAGAAACTGGTTCAGATCCAGCGCGCCCGCGATAAGGCAAAAAATGACTCCCGCAATCCCGACCAAGAGCGCCCGGCTTTGCCAGCGCGGCGTCTCGGGCGGCACGGCGAAATCGGAGGCGCGAAGTTCTACCGTTTGCTCGCTCATTTCGTGGCTTCGCCTCCTTTGGCCGCGGCGGTTTGAGGCGCAGCCGGCTCCGCCGCCGCCGTTGGGGCCTGCGTGTCGTAGGGAGGCATTACAACTACGCCCGGTGGCGGCTGCTTAGCGATCTGCATGCCCGGAGGCACGTCCGCCTGGCTCGCATCCTGGCTCAATTGCAGGGCGCGGATGTAGGCCGCTATCGCCCAGCGATCCTTAGGCTCAACCTGCTCAGCGTAGTCGGGCATGGCGCCGAAGCCGTTGGTCATCACATCGAAGAAGTGGCCGATGGGCGCCTTGCGCAGGCGCTCGATGTGGTACGACGGCGGGTGCTTAAAGCCGCGCTGCACCACCATGCCGTTGCCATCGCCTACCTCGCCGTGGCAGGGCGAGCAGTAAATGTTGAAGCGCTGCTGCCCGCGGGCCATCACCTCGGGCGTGACTGGGAACGGCAGGTAGTCGCCATCATTGCTGCCAATCTTGCCGGTATAGAAATAAGTATCGGCGTCGAGATGTCCGCGCGCCACGGTCGTGGGAATGATGGGCCGCTCCGAGCGCCGGTCGGCGTAGAAATCGCTCTCCACCAGCGGGCGCTGATAGGGCATCTCCTGCATGTCGGAGCGGCAGTTCGCCAGCAGAAGCAGGCCGACGGCTACAAGAAAGAAGCTCAGGATCCTTTGGAAGGGCGAGGCTTTAGCCCCGGTCCATGGTGACTGAAAGCCACTCCTGGAGGCGTACATTTTCGCCGGGGTGAAGCCCGGCGCTTCCACCATCTGTGCGCCGGGATTAATGCGGCACCTCCTCGATCGCTAGCGGTTTCAGGCTTTGCATGAATTCTTGGGTTCTGATCAGGTCGAACTTGGGGTCGGCGGCCTCGACCACCAGGAAAAATTTGTCCCGCGTGACGGCGGAAAAGCGGTCGACATTGAAGACCGGATGGTGCGGCATGGGCAGGCCGTTCAGGGCGAACATCCCGAAGACGCCCGCCAGCCCGCCGAACAAAACCGTCATCTCGAATGTGGGCACAATGAACGCCGGCCAGGAAAACCATGGCCGGCCGCCGATATTCAGCGGATACGAGATGCTGTTGATCCAATACTCCAAAGCGAACATGCCGCCTCCGCCAAACAGGCCCCCCACCAGAACAATCAGCGGCACGCGCGTCTTGTGAAAGCCGAGCGCCTCGCTCGCCTCTTCAATGGGGAACGGACTATATGCGTCCATCTTGCGATACCCGGCAGCGTAGGCCGCCTTGGTGGCACCCACCAGGTCGGTCGAACTTGCGAACTCGGCCATCAGGCCGTAAATTGCGGGCGCCAGGGGCGGCTTCATTCGGCGTGCACCTCCGACTCCGGCAGAAGCTGCCGCATTTCAAAGATCGAGATCGAGGGCATGATCCGGATAAACAGATACATACACGCGCTGAAGAACCCTATGGTCCCCAAAAACACGGCCCAGTCCCAGCGCGTACCGACATAATGTCCCCAGGAGGACGGCAGGAAATCGCGGCTCAGGCTGACAATCACGATCACGAAGCGCTCCAGCCACATGCCGCACAGAATGTCGAGCGAGATCAGAAACAGCGCCGCGACATTCCGCCGGACCTTCGGGAACCACAATAGCTGGGGCACGATGAGATTAAAGGTGATCAGCGCCCAGTACATGGCGGAGTAGGGGCCGAAGAAGCGGTTTTGAAACATGAACCGCTCGTAGGTCGAGCCGCTGTAGAAGCCGATGAACGCCTCGAAGAAATAGCCGTAAGCGACGATCAGTCCCGTTGCCAGCATGATCTTCGCCGAGTTCTGCAGGTGGCGCATGGTGATCAGCGCTTCCAGGTGGTAATACTTGCGAATGGGAATCGCCAGTACCAGCACCATGGCAAAGCCGGAATAGATGGCGCCGGCGACGAAATATGGCGGGAAGATGGTGGTATGCCATCCGGGTACGATGGCGATGGCAAAGTCGAAGCTCACCACCGTGTGCACCGAGAGCACCAGCGGCGTGGCCAGGCCGGCCAGCAGCAGATACAGCGACTCGTAGCGCTTCCAGTGCCGCGCCGAACCGCGCCACCCCAGCGCCAGAACTCCGTAGAGCTTCCTGGTGAGCGGATGCTGCGCCTTCTCGCGCATGGTCGCTAAGTCGGGCACCAGGCCCACATACCAGAACACGGCGGAAATTGTGGCGTAGGTCGAAACCGCGAAGACGTCCCACACCAGCGGACTACGGAACTGCGGCCACACTCCCATACTGCTGGGATAGGGGAACAGCCAGTACGCCAGCCACGGTCGGCCGAGGTGGAAGATGGGAAACATGCCCGCACAGGCGACCGCGAACAGCGTCATGGCTTCGGCGAAACGGTTGATGGAGTTGCGCCAGCTCTGCTTCAGCAGCAGCAGAATCGCGGAAATCAGAGTGCCGGCGTGGCCAATGCCGATCCACCACACGAAGTTGACGATGGCGAAGCCCCACGCCACCGGGATCTCGATGCCCCAGATGCCGACGCCGCGGAAGAACAGATACGTTACGGCGATCAGCAGGATCATGACGAACATACCGGCGATCAAGAACCCGCCCAGCCAGCCCAAGCCGATGGGACGCTTCAGGACGGCATCGGCGATGGTGTCGGTGACGGTGTCGTAGGTCTGACCAGGCAACATCACCGGCGGCTCATCGGGCCACGGCACGTCCGCGAGCAGCGTTTTTTCCTCTGGTCCTTCCCTCATTGCTAAGTGAGCTCCGGTTGTTCGATGTCGGGGTTCCGGTTGACTACGACGGCCAGGTACGAGGTGCGCGGCCGCGTATTCAGGTCCTCGAGCAGTTGATAGTTACGTGCCTGACGCTTGATCTTCGACACCTGGCTGTTGGGGTCGTTCAAGTTGCCAAAGTAAATTGCGCCGGCCGGACAGGCCTGCTGGCAGGCGGTGAGAATTTCACCATCGCGCGGCCAGCGGTTTTCCTTTTCCGCGGTGATGCGGCCGTTGGCGATGCGCTGGATGCAATACGTGCATTTCTCCATCACGCCGCGGCTGCGCACGCTGACCTCGGGATTGCGCATCATCTTGAATTGCGGCGTGCCCCAGTCCTGCCACAGCAGGAAGTTGAAGCGGCGTACCTTATAGGGACAATTGTTGGAGCAGTAGCGCGTGCCCACGCAGCGGTTGTAAATCATGTCGTTCAGGCCTTCGGTGCTGTGCACCGTCGCGCCCACCGGGCAAACCACCTCGCAGGGCGCGTTCTCGCACTGCATGCAGGGCACCGGCTGATAGAACATGTTGGGATTTTCCGTGCCGCCCTCGTAGTAGACGTCTACGCGCAACCATTGCATCTGGCGGCCGCGCATCGTCTGCTCTTTGCCCACCACCGGGATGTTGTTCTCCGCCTGGCACGCCAGAATGCACGTCTTGCAGCCGACGCACTTGTTCATGTCGATGGCCATGCCCCACTTCAGCTCGGTGTACTGATAATTGGTGTACAGCGTCTCATCCTCTGGCGGAGGCTTCAGCTCATGTTCGGTTGCGAAGTTCGGGTCCTTGAGGAAGTCTTCGAGCGTCGCCTTGCGAATAATGTGGCGCCCTTCGAGATTGTCGGCTTCCTTCGGCAGATCGGAGAAATCGATGTACTGGAAGCCCTGGGGATGCGCGAAGCCGTATCCCGAGCCGACTTTCTTGATCGTTGTCTCGGCGAATGACGGAATATCGCCCGCGCGCAGCTTGTATCCGTCAAACCCGACGAATGCGCCAACATTGCCGCACTTGGTTCGGCCATAGCCGAGAAATACGGTGATCGCATTGTCGGGATGTCCGGGCTGCGGCCAGATGGGCCCATTCACCTTGCGCCCGTTGACGTCAATCTCGATAATGTCGCCGGTCACCAGTCCCGACTTCTTCGCCTGGTTGGGACTCATCAGCACGGCATTGTCCCAGCACAGATTCATCACCGGTTTGGGCGTCTCCTGCAGCCAGGCATTGTTCGCCCGGCTGCCGTCGTAGATCAGCGGATCGGGGCGGAACATCACCTCCATCGCATTTGCGCCAACGATGCTCGTCGCCGGAATGTCACCACCCTTCGCCGTGACCGTCTTGGCCGGCAGCGCGGTCCTGGCGATAAAGCCGTCGTTCAGCGCTTTGCGCCACGCGGTCTCGAAATCGCCGCCCTTCATCTGCCCCTGCCAGTAGCTGCGCACGATGTCGTAGCCGGCGGTCTGCGACGACCCGATCAACGAGTAAATCAACTCATAGTCGCTCTTGCCGTTGTACAGCGGGGCAATCAGCGGCTGGACAATCGACGCGGTGCCGTCGAAGGCTCGCACGTCGCCCCACTCCTCGAGATAGTGCGTGCCGTTGATGTGCCAATGGACAAGCTCGGTCGTCTCGTCGTTGTAGAGCCCGTGCCCTACGCGCAGCGGGACCTTGCTCATCGCATCGGCAAAACCGAAGTTGACCGGGGCGCCGTACACCGGATTGCTGCCCATTACGATCAGCACGTCAACTTTGCCTTCGTTCATTTCGCCCACGAGGTCCTTGAGGGCCGCGGTCTGATCGGCCGGCTTCACCATCACGGTTTCCGTGTAGATGACCGTGTTCCCAGGAGCGTCCAGCGCATGGTTGATGGCATGCACCAGGGCATGCACCGCGGGCGGCTGATTGTCACCGGGAACCACAACTGCACGGCCCCGGTTCGCCTGAAGATCTTTCACCAGCGCAGCGACGAACTTCTGCTGGTCGGAGTTCAGGTTCGCAGCGCCGCCGCCTCCGGCACCCAGCTTCGAAGCGATCGCGCGGGCGATGCCCTCGATCTCCGAGGCACGCACAGGCAGCCGGTCGTCGGCCTTGCCGCTGGTGCAGGTCGGCGTGCTCTGGATGGAATAGAAGCGCGACATCTTGCCGTTCTGATCGGGCACGCGCCGAAGCGCAAACTGGCGCGCGTAGTAGAGAAATCCCGGAAAACAACTCGAGAGGAAGTCCGCGTCGAGCGAGAGAATGACGTCGGCTTTCGAGAAGTCGTAGCGCGTCTCAACGTACTCGCCAAACGCCAACTTCGCGCCGGCATTGACGCTGTCGCGATTCACCGGCTCCCACTGGATCCACTTCGACTGGGGATACGCGGCCTGCACCTGGTCCATCAGCCATGCCATGGTGGGCGAGCTCGTCGGGCCGCTGAGGATGCGCAGCCCCGCGCCCTTCAGCGCCGCCTGCGTGTTCAGGGCGCCTCTCAGCGCGACGATGAAGTCGCTCCAGGTGCTGAGCGCGCCGAGGTAGGTGATGGTCTGCGCGCGGTCGGGATCGTACATATCGAGGATCGACGCTTGCGAGAACACGCAGCTTCCGCCCAGGCTGGCGGGATGCTCGGGATTGCCTTCGATCTTGGTTGGCCGTCCTTCGTGGCTTTCCACCAGCATGGGCGCGGCGTAAGCCCCGAACGGCATCGCACTGGCGAAAAACAAAGGAATCCCCAGCGTGACTTCGTTGGGCTGCCGCACGTAAGGAACGATCGGTTGCAGCGGCTGCTTCACGCACGCCGATAGCCCGGCCAGCGCCATCGAGGCGGTCATCAGCTTGAGGAAATCGCGGCGCGAAGCGCTTTCCGGCCAGACCGAGGCCTGGCGCGGAAACTCGCGGTGCAGCATCTCGACAACTTCGTCGGTTTGCGCCAACTCCTCAAGACAGCGCCAATACTGCGGCCCGCTCTTGGCGCGCGACAGCTTGTCCCGCACCTCCGCCAGTTCCATCTTGCCGGGACAAACTGCTTCAGATCTTTGGCTCGTTTCTTCCATTCGATTCTTAGTTTCAAGTTCTAAGTTTTCGAGTTGTCGGGTCGAGCGTTGCTTGAAACTCGAAACTTGAAACTCGTCTCCTACCTGTGGCAAGTGTTGCAACTGGTTATGTCTTCCACGGTGCGGACGTTGTACTCGTGTTTCAACACATTGCCCAACACAATCTGGTCGGTGAACACGCGGCCGTCGGCCAGCTTCACCGGGCTGTTCGAACTCGGCTGCAGGTAATCCATGTTGAAGACCTGATCGCGCGGCCGCAGAAATTTCTCCGGCGCGCGATGGCAGTTCAGGCACCACTCCATCCGGAGCGAATAGGCCTCATACATCAGCGGCATCTTGTTCACCGCGCCATGGCAGCTCGCGCAGCCCACGCCCTTGGCCACATGAATGCCGTGATTGAAGTACACGTAGTCGGGCAAATAGTTCACTCGTGTCCACACCAGCGATCTGCCCGTGCGCCAGCTTTCGCGCACCGGCTCGAGCATCGGCGCGTTCGTCCAGATCTGCGAATGGCAGTTCATGCAGGTCTTGGTGGGAGGAATGCCCGCGAAGCTGGACTTGTCGACCGAGGTGTGACAGTAACGGCAATCGATGCCGTCGCCGCCGTTATGGTGCTGATGGCTGAACGGCACCGGCTGCGCCTGCGCCACGCCCATCCAGGTCGCGTACGGTGAGCGCTGAAGCTCCAGTCCCGCCCACAGCACCACGGAGACGATCACCACCACTCCGATGATCGAAACCCGGGCTAATGTATTCGCACTGCGATGAAAGATCTGGGCCATTTAGGTGAAGCGTTCCATTTGCGGGTTCGGGTCTCGCCCACACAACGGGACCCAGGTCTGGAGCGGTACGGCAAAATCGGCACAGCCTGCTGTGACTTGCGTCACGTAAACGGGTGATTATAACAACTGCCGGCGAATTTGTGGCAAGCGCGCACCCAGGCAGCGAAGAATGGTTTTGCGCGGCGCGACAATGGCGCGCCATGGGACGCCGCGCTGCAACACAAGCTGATGGCTCAGGTCTGACAGCTGGCGACTGCTTTTCTCCTTAGGAACGCGGGCAGCAGCAGCAGTGCGCCGAGATACGCCGCCGCACCGCAGGCCAGCGTGGCATTCAATCCCAACTGAATTGCGATGCTGATCGCCAGCACCGAACCGAGCACGCTGGCCGCCGCATTCATGGCCCACGCCCATTCCACTGCACCCTGATCTTCGCTGGATGAATCCCGGGCCCCCAGAGAGTCCCGCGGTCGGCCTTGTTGGGGTGACAGCGCCCGCAGGCCGCTGGGGAACGGCATGCCCATCGCGAAGCCGAGGGGAATGAGAAGCAAGCCGCTGCTGAAAAGCTTCGCCGCGAACGGCAGGCCGATCATGGCATCGAGCAAGCGCGGCAACGCGAAGACGTAAATCGCCAAACCAGCCACAATTAAGCCGAGTGCCAAGCCCACCCTCGTGGGCTCGCGAAACCAGCGGCGCGACACCAGGCTGCCAAGGCCACTGGAGAGCAGCATGAGAAAGACCACAACCGTCAGCGCGTAGGTGGGATATCCGAGAAAGAGGACGAAGCGCTGAATCAGGGCAATCTCCACCATGATGTAGCCCAGGCCGATGGCCACAAAGTACAGCACGCGCAGGCTGCGGCCGGAGCGAGTCTCCGGCGAAAGCGCTAACGGCAATACCAGGAACGCAATCACCGCCGCGAGGGAGACGACCAGCACAATACCGAGAATCGCAATGCCGAGATTTACTTTCCAGTCGATGCCGCCCTGATCGGAACCGCGAAAAACCTGCTCCGGCTTCAGCGTAAAGAAGAAGAACGGAGCGTTATCGGTGACGGGTGCCACATTGTAGGAGTATGCCGAAGAAAATCCGCGCGGATCCTGGCCACGAATCAACTGCGCGAATGCCGGATGCGCCATACCGGGCCGGTCGCCGGTTGCGGGCAGGTACAGGACGTGCAGGTTGAGGTTGGCGTCTGGGCCATCGCCGCCCTGACCAGGGGCCCCAACGAGCGCCGATTTTGTGTTGGTTGGGGTGGGCTCGATGTGGTCGAGCACCGCGCGCTGTTCCTGCAAAGTGAACGGCGATCTCTTGGCCAGCACGACGACCGCTTTGCCATCCCTGTCCAGCGCTCCGTCGCTTACAACGATAAAGTTCTGCGAGCTGTCTTCGACGCCCATCTGGCGCAGCGCTTCCATTGCCTGCGAGACCACGCGCAGCGCCTCGCGGGGCCGGGCAAACTCCCAGCGCGTGATGGCAATCATGCCGTCGGGCTTAAGGTGTTCGAAATACTCGCGAAACGCTTCCACCGTGTACAGGTTGTTCTCGCTGAGCGCGAACGCGCCCGCAGCGGTCGAGGCCCAGGTATCAACCAACGTCATCTCAACCACGTCATAGCGCTCGCGGCTGTTGCGCACGAACGAGCGGCCGTCGCTGACATGCATGTGCACCTCGGGAATCTGGTAGAGGTGATAAGCGTAGTCGGCAAAGCGGTCGCGCATGATGTCGTTGGCGATGATGGGATTGATCTCGATGCCGGTAACGTTCTGGCTGCCGTTGGCTACGGCGCGCAGTACGTCCACTCCGCCCCCTGGCCCGATGATGGCGAAGTCGCCTTGGGGACGCAGCACGTTAGCCAGTGAGGCGGGCTCCGACATCAGTTTGCGGCGGTAAGCGTCACTCCAGTGGTGTGGCTCGGTGTTCATCAACGAAGTTTGAGCGTCGGCGTCGATGACGATGGCCCGGCCCAGTCCCTGCTGATCGACCTCAACCCGCGAGAGCGCGTTCCAGCGCGCATACAACGGCACAGCTCGCTTCATGCCCTTGGCGTAAACGATGTCGATGAGCTTGTCGTGATAATTGGCTGCGATCACCGCGATTATCGCGATCGTGACCAGAGCGGGGTAGCGCAGGACTTTGGCCCTGCGTTCAACGAGATGCCCTTTCTCCTGCCCGGGCTTTAGCCCGGCGCCGGCCCATGCCACTCCCGCAAGCGCGACGACGGCCGCGGCGAAGAGGATCGTGTTCGGCCCGCCGAGGAAATTCAGCAGCGGCACCAGCGCCAGACATGCCAGCGAACCGCCGAGCAGGTCGGCGCCATACAGCCGCGTGATGTGCTCGGGATGGCGCGCAAAGACGATGGAAAACAGAAGTCCCGTGACAAAGAACGGCACCGCCGCTGCAAGATAGAGCGTGCTCAGCCGCCAGAAGTTCGGCCAGGTCAGAGTGAGCGAGACCGAGGTGTGCAGCACGATTTCGAGCGCGGCAAAGACTAAGCAAGCATTGGCCGCACATAGCACCGCCCCCAATTGCGACACCGTCCATTGCGCCAGCCACTCGCGCCGCAGATGAGCAAATACCGCGCCCGCGCCCAATCCCAGCAGCGCAATCGAGATCGCAAGAAACGCGAAGTGATAGAAGAGCACCACCGAGAACAGGCGCGTCAGCCCCAGCTCCAGCAGCAACGCAGAGAAGCTCATGAGCGCGATGGCGACGGGCGTTCGCCAGCTTAAGCTTTGAGCGACGCTTGGAGTAGAAACACTCTCGGCAGTATCGAGCATAAAAGACTGAGCTTACTACGAGCCGGGAGCTGCGGGGCCTAGGCTGGAACCTGGACCACCAACCACCTGGCACGAAAAACAACGGTTCACCACTGCCGTTTTGCAGAAGACGCTAACTTTCCGGCTGCATCCTCGTCGATGCGACGAGGGCTCGCCTGATTGACTGGTACTCCGCCCCATGTCTGGTTGATGTATCTCGTAGCAGGTATCGTCCTCGCTGCTGGCTTGCCGGCAATCTGGAAGGAGCTTCGCGATGCGCCTTCTGCGGACAAGCTCATCGCGCTCGGGCCGCTGTTTTTCGCGATTCCGTTGGCGCTTTTCGGCACGCAGCATTTCGTCCAGACAAAGCCCATCATGGGGCTGATACCGTCCTGGATTCCCTGGCACCTGTTCTTTGCGCTGCTGGTGGGCGCTTGCCTGATTGCTGCGGGGCTGAGCATCGCCACGCGAATCCACTCCGTGCTAGCGGCGTTCCTGGTCGCCGTGATGTTTGTCTGCTTCGAGGCGCTGATGATCATCCCGGGCGCTGTGGCCGACCCGCGCAACCGATTGAGCTGGGTCCTTGTTCTGCGCGAATTCACGTTCTGCGCAGGCGCTTTGTCGATAGCCGCTGCGTACGCGCAGACGTGGTCCGACCGCGCCACCAGTGCGGCCCGGACGTTCGTGCGCCTTGAGCTGGGCGTCGCTCTCGTGTTTTACGCTGTCCAGCAATTTCTGCATCCGGCGAATGTTCCGGGTGTTCCCCTGGAGCTGGTCACGCCAACCTGGATTCCCGGACATTCGATTTGGTGTTACCTGACCGGCGCGGTCTACCTCCCAGCGGGGCTTTGTCTCATCGCGAACCGCCGAGCGCGTTCGGCGGCAACCTGGGCAGGCGCCATGCTTTTGGTCCTGGTTCTCGCGGTGTACCTGCCGATTCTGCTGGCAAAGCCGCTCGATATCGAAGCCATCGACTACTTTTTCGACACTCTGCTGTTCAGCGGTAGCGTGCTGGCCGTTGCGGGAACGCAAAGCGAGGCGGCAGCAACTCGGCACGTCCAGGATAAGATCGGTACGGCAGCCTGATCATTCCGATTCCAGGATGACCTGCGCCATCGCCGAGTCGGCCGTATGGGTGATGGAGAGATGCGCGCGAACCGCTCCCAACTTGCGGAAGAATTCCTCAGCTTTGTTGTGGAAGGCGACGGTTGGCCGGCCACCCGGTGATCGTTGTACTTCTACGTCGTGCCAGGTAACGCCGCGGTTCCAGCCCGTGCCGATGGCCTTCATGGCAGCCTCTTTGGCGGCGAAGCGTCCGGCGTATCGCTCTGCCTTGTTGGCCTTTGACTCGCAGTAGCGAATTTCGTCGGGCGTAAAGACCCGCTCCACAAAGCGCCGCCCAAAGCGCTCGATGGAATTCGCGATGCGCGCGACTTCTGCGATGTCGATGCCGGTGCCGACGATCATGGGATTGCCGCTTTTCGCGATTCGCCTTTCGCTTTTCGACTAACCACTTCTATCACCCTGCAGAAAACCTGGGTAGTGTGACATGTCGGGCGAAGCCGGCTCTCTGGCGAAAAACGAAGAGCGAACGGCGAACCGGATCTCCGCAACCAACTGAAAATACTGCAACTAAGGTGGCGTCCTTCAAAATTGCTTCGTAATTGTGACTCTGCCTGCTATGATGAAGCTGCTCGATTGATCGACGTTGTACGCAGCAGTTCCTGCTATAGACGCACTCCCTGCCTGCATCACACCCCGATCGAATTGCAGCTACATCAACACTTGAAGGAACATGCATCACCATGGAACAAGGAACAGTTAAGTGGTTCAATGACGCGAAGGGCTACGGCTTCATCAGCCGTCAGAATGGCGAGGACGTATTCGTTCACTATTCTTCGATTCAGTCGAATGGCTTCCGCAGTTTGCAGGAAGGTCAGGCTGTGCAGTTCAACGTAGTCAAGGGACCCAAGGGCTGGCAGGCAGAGAACGTACAAGTGCTGTAGGTCTCGAGCTTGAAGGTTCGAAAAGAGCGGCCGATGAGGCCGCTCTTTTCGTTAGGAGAATCGCCCGGCGCGCTCGCCGAAAACGCCGGCCACCGCTCACTGCGCGTCAGCAGAAACAGGGCGAATGCACAGTGCTAAACTTCCTCCAGGAGCGCCCGATGGCGACTACTCAGGTATCGCTGGAAGAGTATCTCAGAACGGTCTACGAGCCGGACTGCGACTACATCGATGGCGAACTGGAGGAGCGCAACTTGGGCGAAAAAGAGCACTCCATCACACAGGCATTCTTCATCAAATGGCTGGCGAAACATGAGGACGAGTGGCTGCTAGAGGCCTGCCCGGAAATTCGCCTTCGCATTGCTCCCAGACGGGTTCGAGTTGCGGATATCGCTATCCTTCCGATCAAGACGCCCTTCGAGGCCGTCCTGATTACGCCGCCAGTCGCTATCGTTGACGTCCTCTCGCCAGAAGACCGCGTTTCGCGCTATCAAGCGCGGCTGGACGATTACCGCGCCATGGGCATCGCTAACCTCTGGGTTATCGATCCCATGCGCCGCAAGGCCTACGACTGCAGCCACGGTGGTTGGCAGCCGGTCGAGAAATTCGCGATCGCGAATTCCCCGGTCGAAATCCCTCTCGATCCTCTCTGGAAGAAGCTGGAAGAGTTGCATTCCTAGCGGAAAAATGCCTGGGTATGACCAACGGTTCTAATGCACCGCCCATAGCCAAATGATTACGGGGTACCCCCCTCCCCATTTCGCGCGTAAATTATTGAATCTAAACAGAAGCCTACACAAAAACTTGAGCCCGTAAGACTTACTCGTAAAAACTTGAGCCCCAAAGACTTAGGGACGAAAACCTTGCAGATTTTGCATGGCTTAGGGGGTCTGACTAGTCCCGCGAGATTGTCAAAGAGCGCACGCACAATAACCATCCAGTTACGTGCGCGCCGAAACCTTCGGCGCCGGAGTCTGGCTCCGGCCTTTCTATTTTAATTGCCATGATCAAGTCGGGATGACAAGAAAAGCAGACTTTTCAAACGAAGGTAACCATGGCTCCCGAGGTGGCTTGGCAGTAAGGTACACAAGCGAAGATGGCGCGCTTTGCGGTCCGCGGTTGAAAATCGTTCCCTCGACACTCTTGTGGAAGTGTTTGGCGAGATGCATTCCTAAGCCGCTCAGCTTGCTTTCCAAGCGGCCCTACGTCCCACAGCATTTCTTGAACTTCTTGCCGCTGCCGCACGTGCAAGGTTGGTTGCGGCCAATTTTCGGGGTGGGCGCCGGCGCGAAAATCGGTTCGAACGGCAAAGCGTCGCCATTTTTCGGAGACTTCATGGAGTAGACCTGATCAACTCTGTAGTTCGGCAGATCGCGATCGGGGCGTTGCCGGTTTTCGAGGAAGCAGTACCACCAGGACATCTCCTTGTGTACGTCGGTGACGAGCTTGTACCGGTTCCGCAGCCTCGCCATGGATGCGTCCAAACCCAAAGCCAAGGAGCGCTTGACATCGTCCCAGTCAAATGTGAAAGTGTCGATCAGCTGATCTTCAAAGACCTGTTGAAGCTCGTCTTTGAGCTCGCCCGGCCAGAGGTCGAGGCAGGCATCGGCAACCCAGGTCATCACTTCGGGCGTGCGTGGTAGCGTTCGGAACAGCTTCCTTAGGTACTGAACCAGCTCATCGCGGCTTAACTCCCCGCAGGAAACTAACGTTGTCAATCCCGTCAACGCGGCGGCGCGCACGTACTCGTTCGCCTCTTCGTTCTCGATGAGCGCCGCCATTCCGCTCGTCTCGCCGCGAGATACGGAAGCGAGAATCTGTCCAAGGGACTCCGTCACCGTGTCCCCAATCAAATCAAAGGCGAACTCTCCCGGAGCAGAAAAGATCTTCACCAATAGCGGATAGGCGCGCGCTTCGCGGAATTGCGCCAGCAGAAACATCGCGTAAATGTGATCAAAACGGGGTTCGTCTTCGAGGTAGGGTGTGGGGTCTTGCAGAACGTTTTCCAAAATGTTGAGCAGGGCAGGGGTGATTTCGTCGCGGCGGAGAATCGCCTCGGAAACGGCTTCTCGCGCATAGTGCCCGTCGGTTTTCCCAAGGCCATCAAGGACCTGTTGGAGCTCCATGATGGCGTGAGCCTAGCATGCCGGCGCACAAGTTTTTTGCACATCGAAAAATGGGTTGTGAAAAACGCGCCCTGACGGTTTTGATGGGGCACGGCTTTCAGCCGTGCCGTTTATGCTGCTCTGGCGACGGCTTTAGCCGCGGAGGGACTTCGCTACAGAACGAACTGCGAGTCCCCAGCGGCTGAAGCCGAGTTACTTAGCTGACTTAACGGCACGCCTGAAAAGGCCACTGAAAAAGTCGAGCACGCAGATCCCGCGGCCTGAAGGCCGCTCGGGATGACAAAAATAAAGGGCTTAGAACGGCGCAGCTAACCCGAATTTCTCACGACATAGCCGACAACTCAGCCAGCGGGTTGGAATTCGGGCTTACAGAGCGGTTTTGAAGAGCGCGGTAGCCGGGATTCTGGGGAGTTGGCGGAGGCGACGAAGGCTGCGGTCTGCGGGCGTGATTTTGGAGCGTGCGTGGGTTGCCAACGACGTGGGAAGGGTAAGTTTCAGCGGGTTCGAGTCGCCGTCTCAGCAGCGCAAAGCGGACCAGACGGTGGCGAACAGCACCTTCCAGGGATAGGCCCGAGGATAACGCAGGCAGATGCGGCGGGCGCTGAGGCGTACCTCGGCGGCGATTTTCAGCAGCCGCAAGCGAATGGTGTTGACCTGGGCATGCGCCCAGGCGGTGCCGGCCAGCGCCAGCCGCCGCAGCGCGTGTAGCAACACGTAAGCGAACGACGACAGGTACAGCCGCAGCTGGTTGGCGCGCAGGCTGTGGGTGCTCATGCGATCGGCGAACAGGCTCAACTGCTCCTTGATGCGGTTTTCCATCTCGCCGCGCGCGCAGTACAACTGTTCATAGAGTTCGCGCGCCGGCCAATCCTGAGGCGATAACGAGGTGACCACGAAGCGTGGGTTGGGACCTTTGTCCAGATACTCGGCCTTGGCCACCACGCGGCGGGCACGCGACCAGCTGTGGCGCGTCTGATAGGAAAACTCACCGAAGCGGCGCGCCGCCTGCTGAGTTTCCGCGTGTTCGCTCTGGGCCTGC
>Ga0335079_10001002_pt1 | contig 32033 bp, 21 predicted proteins | sample Lox_Sample_33_FD_206719 | JGI IMG/M metagenome (GOLD analysis project Ga0335079, IMG submission 206719) | Soil microbial communities from Loxahatchee National Wildlife Refuge, Florida, United States - Lox_Sample_3.3 | ecosystem: Environmental > Terrestrial > Soil > Wetlands | place: USA...
CGCCGACGATCAGATCGATGGCGACGTCGGCGCTCTCTCCGGCGGCTGGAAGATGCGGGTGGCGCTGGCGCGTGTCCTGCTCGGCCGGCCGGATGTGCTCCTGATGGACGAGCCCACCAACCACCTCGACCTTGAGTCCATCATCTGGCTTGAACATTTCCTGCAATCGTATGCGGGCGCCCTCCTGATGACCTCGCACGACCGCGAGTTCATGAACCGCATCGTGTCCCGGATCGCCGAAATCGATGCTGGAGAAATCACCGCGTATTCCGGCGATTACGATTTCTACGAGCGCGAGCGCGCCATCCGAGAGGACAATCTGCAGGCCGCCTTCGCGCGCCAGCAGGCCATGTTTGCCAAGGAGCAGCGCTTCATCGAGCGCTTCAAAACGCACGCCGCCAAGGCCGCCCAGGTGCAGAGCCGCATCAAGGCGCTCGACAAGATCGAAAAGATCGAGCTGCCGAAGAAGCGCCACGTCGTGAAGTTCGAGTTCCGGGTGCCGCCGCGCTCGGGCGACCAGGTGGCTGTCCTCGAAGACGTCCACAAGCGCTACGGCCCGCGCATCCTATATGACGGGTTCAGCCTGACCGTGCGCCGCGGCGAGCGCTGGTCCGTGATGGGCAAGAACGGCGCGGGCAAAACGACGCTGCTCAAGATGATCTCCGGCGCCACTCAGCCCGATTCCGGCAGCGTGCGTTTGGGCGCTAGCCTCATCATGGGCTACTTCGCGCAACAATCCCTCGACGTGCTCGATGCGACCCTCACCATCATCGAGCAGCTCCAGAAGGATTTTCCGCAAGATGGCCTCGGCTCGCTCCGCACCCTCGCCGGCGCGTTCCAGTTTTCCGGCGACGACGTCGACAAGCCCATCCGCGCCCTCTCCGGCGGCGAGAAATCGCGCCTCGCCATGGCCCGCATGCTCTACAACCCGCCGAATTTCCTGGTGCTCGACGAGCCCACCAATCACCTCGATCTCGCCACCAAAGAGATGCTGGTCGATGCCCTGAAAGATTTCGAAGGGACCATGATCTTTGTCTCCCACGACCGCACGTTTCTCCGCGGTCTCGGCACGCGCGTCCTCGAACTGGGCGGCGAAAGCGGTACCGACCGCACCCCGATCGTCTACCCCGGCTCTTACGTCGAATACGTCCAGAGCCTGGGCCACGAGGCCCCCGGCATCTACGGCTGAGCCGCCTTCACTCCAGGGCCTCCCCAAGGTTGACAGCCCAAATCCGGGAATGATAAACTCGCCCACAATCGTCGCACGGGGCAAGTTTGCTCAATTCTCTGGAGGTCTTTTAGTGAAGCACCGCTACGTTTGCGCCATTGGCGCGCTCGCCCTCGCGACGGCGATCTTTGCCCAGGAGCCGCCCCCGGCGGGCCCCCCTGGACCGCCACAAGGCGGATTTCAAGGCCGGGGAGGGCGTGGCGGCCGCCGCGCCAATCGTCCGCCGGCCGGGCCGACTCCCCGCCTGCCCGACAACCCCTTCTACGGCGTGAACGCCGGCAAGCCCGATCTCGGCGGCAAGGGCATGTGGCAAGTCCCTTATATCATTGATATGCAGCGGCAGGGCCGCTCCCCGGACGGCGGCACCGTCGAAGTTCCCTTCACCGCAGACGCCAAGAAGATTTTCGACGAGCGCACCGCCAACCATTCCAAGGACGACCCCGAAGGCTTCTGCCTGCCGCCCGGCGTTCCCCGCATGATGTACACGCCCTACCCGGCCCAGATCTACCAGATGGCCGACCGCATCCTGTTTATTTTTGAGGGCGGAGCGCACGTGTGGCGCCTCATCTGGATGGACGGCCGGATGCATCCCGCCGACCCGAATCCCACCTTCCTCGGCGATTCCATCGGCCGCTGGGAGGGCGACACGCTCGTGGTCGATACCATCGGTTTCAATAATGAAACGTGGCTGGATGCCGCCGGCCACATGCACGGCGAGAAGCTCCACGTCATCGAAAAGTTCTCACGCCCGGATTCCGATACGCTCCGCCTCGAAGCCATCATTGACGACCCGGAGTACTACACGAAGCCCTGGGCCGTGGTCACCACATCCACCTGGGCGCCCGGCCAGGAGTTGCTCGAATACATCTGTCAGGAGAACAATAAGGATCTGAAGCATCTGGTAGGAAAATAAGCGCTCGGCCGGTAACCCCGGCCCGGCTTGTAGGCATCATTTGGTGTAGCATAGTAGAATATCTGGGATCGTCTTGGATCGCGATCTACGATTTTTCAGTTTGAGATGGAGGTTTTGCATGAAGGCTAGTTTGTTGTGTGGTCTGGCAGTGGTTCTGGGTCTGGCGGCCGTGCCGGCGCTCGCCCATCACTCGTTCGCGGCGGAGTACGACGCGGCGAAGCCGATTACGTTGACGGGAACCGTTACGAAGGTGGAGTGGATGAATCCCCACGCCCGGTTCTATATCGACGTGAAGGATGATGCCGGAAAGGTGACCAATTGGGAGCTCGAGCTCGGGAGTCCGAACGGCCTCATGCGGCGCGGCTGGACGCGGAACTCGATGAAGCCCGGTGATGTGGTGACGGTTCAGGGTTCGCTGGCGAAGGACGGTTCCAGCTTGGCTAATGCGCGCACGGTGAAGCTGACTGATGGCCGGAATTTGTTTGCCGGTTCCGCCACCGAGACCGGTGACCCGAAGGCCGGGCAGTAACTGAACTGGAGTTTTGATGTGTTTGAGGCCGGAGTTGGGCCCGCTGCGGTCCAGCTACCGGCCGGCTGTTTCTTGCACTTCCGTTTTGTCCCTCTTTCCGCTATCGAGCGGGGAAATGCAACCAAACATTTAGGGGAGGAAGCAACATGAGATTGTGGTCGAAGCCACTAATCGTGGCGGCGGCTGGCATGGCAGTCGTGTGGGTGGCCGGAGTCGGTTTGACGAACCGGGCGGCAGCGCAAGCCAAGGCCGCGACGCCGGTCCCTCAGGCGGCCGGAAAGCCGGCAGGCGAATTCTTCAAGAACGTCACCACGGCCCCGTTGAAAGGCCTGACGGTGGACGATTTCCTGGGCGCGATGGGCGTGATGGCCGCCGCGCTGGGGTATGACTGCGCCGACTGTCATCCCGGGGCCGGCTCGGACAAAGTCGATTGGGTTATCGACACCCCCAAGAAGAGGACGGCCCGCAAGATGGTGGACATGGTAACCGCCATCAATAAGAACTATTTCAACGGCGCGCAAAACGTCACCTGCTTTACGTGCCACCACGGCAAGGATCAACCCACGACCACAATCGCGCTCGACACGCTATATGGGCCGCCGAATTCCGAGCAGCCCGATATAGTCGCTCCCGGTCAGGGAATGCCTCCTGCGACTCAGATTCTGGACAAGTACATCCAGGCGGTCGGCGGAACCCAGAAGCTCGCCGGGTTGAAGACGTGGATCGCGACTGGCACCAGCCTCGGATACGAAGGGCTGGGCGGCGGCGGCTCCTTCCAGATCTTCGCCAAAGCCCCCGATAAGCGCGGTGTGTTCATCGATTTTAAGGAGCACCCGGAGCGCGGCAACAACACCCGCGTGTTTAACGGGATGACCGGCTGGATCCAATCGCCGCGCGGCCTGTTCACCGAATATCAGGTGACCGGCGCCGAACTCGACGGGCAGCGACTGGACGCGATGCTCTCGTTCCCCGGCCAGATCAAGACTGCGCTCATGAATTGGCGGATCGGCGTCCCCGACAGTCTCAACGGCAAGGATGTCAACGTCCTGCAGGGCCGCGGCCCGAACGGATTAATGGCCACGCTGTACTTCGACCGGCAGACCAATCTGCTGCTGAGGGTTGTGCGCTTCAGCCGGACTCCGATCGGTCGCGATCCCACGCAAATGGATTTCTCAGACTATCGCGAAGTCGATGGAATCAAGTTCCCGTTCGCATACACATTCTCGTGGCTGGACGGCAAGGATTCGTTCAAGATCAACGACGTGAAGGTGAACGTTCCGATCGACGATTCGAAGTTCAATAAGCCGGCCGATAAATAGGCTCGGTTTTTCGACGTGAAATTCCCGGTGTTCGAGCATGGCTCGGACACCGGTTTTTTATTGGTTCAAGCTCCCGAATGCCTTCCCCTCTTCAGCCAGGCGTTGCAGCAGCGGCGCGGGTGTCCACAGATCCGGCCCGTGCTGCCTCTGAAATTCTTCGATCCGGGCCGCGACGTTTTTCAGCCCCACTGTATCGGCGTAAAACATCGGCCCGCCGCGCCACGCTGGAAATGCATACCCGTTAAGGTAAACCATATCGATATCCACCGGCCGGAGCGCGATTCCGTCTTCCAGCACGCGCGCTCCTTCGTTGATAAGCGCCAAGATCGTGCGATCCACGATCTCCTCGCGCGGGATCCTTCGGCGCGGAATACCGGCCTCGCGCGCGACTTGCTCGATGAGCACCGCGGTTTCGGGATCGGCGGAAGACTTTCGGTTCTCATCGTACTTCGACCAGCCGCCGCCGGTCTTTTGCCCGAAGCGGCCCATTTCGACGAGCCGGTCGGCCACCAGCGGCCGCCGCACTCCCGGTTTTTCCAGGTGCCGGAACTCCTGGCGCGCGCGCCAACCGACGTCGAGGCCGGCGAGATCGGACATGGCGAGCGGCCCCATCGCCATCCCGAAATCATACAGCGCGCCGTTGACGTCTTCGACCGAGGCGCCTTCTTCCACGAGAAACTGCGCCTCGCGCAGGTAAGGCCCGAGCATCCGGTTGCCGATGAAGCCGCGCGCATTGCCGGCCAGCACACCGAGTTTCCCCAGCCGTTTAGCCAACGTCATGGATGTGGCGAGCACCGGCTTGCCCGTCGCGCGCCCGCGCACAATTTCAAGGAGCCGCATCACATTCGCCGGGCTGAAATAATGATTGCCGACCACCATCTCCGGACGGCCGGTTGCCGACGCGATCTCGTCAATATCGAGATACGACGTGTTCGACGCCAGAATGCAGCCGGGCTTGGCAATGCGGTCGATCTCGGAAAACACCTGCTTCTTGAGCGCCATGTTTTCAAAAACGGCCTCGGTGATAATATCGGCCTGATCGAATCCGTCGTAGGTGAGCTGTGGCGTGATGAGCGCCATGCGGCGATCCATCTCGGCCTGCGCGAGCCGCCCTTTTTGAACCGCGCTCGCATAATTCTTGCGAATGGTGGCCATGCCGCGGTCGAGCGCCGCCGCTTCGGTTTCCTTCACAATCACCGGAACTCCGGCGTTGGCATAATTCATGGCAATCCCGCCGCCCATCGTGCCGGCGCCGATCACCGCCGCTCGGCGGATCTCGAGGGTCTGCGTGTCCGGCGAAACATCCGGGATCTTGGCCACCGCGCGCTCCCCGAAGAAGGCGTGAATAAAGGCTTTTGATTGCGTCGAGAACAGACACTGATTGAAAAGCTCGGCTTCGCGCCGGCAGCCGTCTTCGAAAGGCAATTGCGTGGCGGCTTCCACTGCGTCAATCGCCGCGAGTGGCGCCGTCTGCCCCCGCTTGGTCCTGCGAGCCCGCTCGCGCGCCGAAGCGAAGAGTTGGGAATCGAAATCGCGCAGCCTTTCGTTCCGCTCCCGTGTTTTGGGAATCGGACGGCCGCTCACCTCGCGTGCGAATGCCGTGGCCCCGGCGAGCAGATCGCCTTCCACCACCCGATCAACGATTCCGGCGGCCAGCGCGTCGCGCGCGGGAATTGGCTCCCCGAACGCGCACATCTCCACGGCCTTGGCCACCCCCGCCAGACGCGGCAGCCGTTGCGTCCCGCCCGCGCCTGGAATAATTCCAAGCTTCACCTCCGGCTGCCCCACCTGCGCGGCCGGCGCGATGACGCGATAGTGGCCGGCCATCGCGGTTTCCAATCCGCCGCCAAATGCCGTGCCGTGAATCGCCATGATCACGGGCTTGGGACAATCTTCGATCGCGAGCAGCAACGGCAGCAAGGTGAGCCGCGGCCTCGATCCGGCCACGATCTTTCCAAATTCGCGAATGTCCGCCCCCGCAATGAACGTCCGGCCGGCTCCGATCACGACGATCGCCCGCACCGCGGAATTTTGTGCAGCCGCTTGAATGCACGCCGCTAGCCCCTCCGGCACTCCCGGGCTCAACGCGTTGACCGGTGGGTTGTCGATCGTGACGATCCCGACGTCTTCTTGGACGCTCAACTTGACCAGATCGCTCATAGGCTACAGGTTATCCTGTTCGCGAGTGGGGCAGGTCTCCGACCTGCCCTGTCACCCTGCGCACCTTGGCGCTTGCGCCCGGCCGGCGAAATTCTTATATTGGTCCCACTATGCGAATACTTCTCGGGATGCTGCTTGGCGCCGCGGCGCTCTTCGCCCAAAACAATCAGACGGATTGGAACAAGCCCTTTCCGCCGCACAAGGTGATCGCCAACGTCTACTTCGTCGGCACCGAACAGCTCGGCTCGTTCCTGGTCGTCACGCCCGAAGGCGACATCCTCATCAACAGCGATTTTGAAAGCTCCGTACCGGTGATCCGCGCCTCGGTGGAGAAGCTCGGCTTCAAGATGACCGACATCAAGATCATCCTGGGCAGCCATGCGCACGGAGACCACATGGAAGGCGACGCCGCGATGAAAGAGCTGACCGGCGCGCGCGTGATGGCCATGGAGCAGGATGTGCCGGCATTGCGTAAGATGATGCCGGGCGGCAAACCGCATCCCATCGATCACGTCCTGCACGATGGCGAAGAGGTCAAGCTCGGCGGCACCACCCTGGTGGCCCATTTGACTCCTGGCCACACCAAAGGATGCACCACCTGGACGCTCAAAGCGCAGGAAGACGGGAAAACCTACGACGTGGTGATCCTGGGAAGCATCGGCGTGAACCCCGGATACATCCTGGTAGGCAATAAGGACTATCCGCAGATCGCCGACGATTACGTGAAGGGTTTCCGGGTGCTGCGCGCCCTCCACTGCGACGTATTCCTTGGTTCGCATGGCCGCTTCTACGGCCTCGAAGAGAAGTATCCGAAGCTGAAACAGGGCGGCCCGAATCCGTTCATCGACCCGCAAGGCTACAAGGCCCACCTCGACATGCAGCAGAAGAACTTCGAGGCCAAGCTGGCCGAGCAGAAGAAAGCCACGGCTTCAAACTGAACGTGGGCAGCCGGAACGGCCCGCAACCGGGGGTCTCCGACCTGCCGTTCCACCTAAGGCCGCACCATTTCGAAGCGATCGCGCGTGCGCGTGTAGCCGCTGCCGCCCATCCTACCGATGGCGCGAAGCTTTTCAGGATCAATCCGGAAATTCTCAAACATCCCGCGGTCGATGTGAAATCGCACCACTTCGCCGATCACCAAGCTGCCTCCCAGCGGCTGCATGCTGACGTCAATAATCTGAAGCACCTTACACTCCATGTTGACCGGCGATTCGAGCACCGCCGGCGGCCGCACCAGTTTGCTGCAGACTGGCGTCAGCCCCGAAACCTGAAATTCATCTACGCTGGCGTCATACTCTCCCGAAGTCAGGTTCATGTGCTCCGCAATCTCTTCGGTCACGATATTGACGACGAATTCGCCAGTCGCCCTCACGTTCGCGAGCGTATCTTTCGTCGGCACGCGTGTTCCGCAGGCAAACGAAACCACCGGCGGATTCGCACAGATCACATTGAAGAAGCTGAACGGCGCCAGATTCAGCACGCCGTCATGCGAAAGCGTCGAGACGAACGCGATCGGCCGCGGCACCACCGTGCCGATCAACAGCTTATAGATATTCTGAGAAGGAACCGCCGCCGGATCAATGGCGAGTTTGTCGGACATAGATCTCTATGAGAACACAGTGACGCCGGCAATCTTGCTTGCCGGCGAATTTGTAGGGCGGGCTGATAACCCGTACGCCGGCTTTCAACCGGTGCAATCTGTCTATTCAACAATCGACGCGATCCGCGCCAACACTTCTTCGACAATGGTCTGGGGAACGCTTTCCAGTTTATGGCCATGGCGCGCGCCGAGGTCGAGCGCTCGCGGCTGGTCGCAGCGGACAACCCCGGTGGTCACAGTCCCAGCTCCCGTTAAGGCGACTGCAAAACCGGCGGTTCGCGCGAACTTCCCGCCGCTTGTGATCGGAACAACGATCGGCGCTCGGGTGGCGCGATTAAAGGCTTCCGGCGAAACGATCAATACCGGGCGCCGGCCTTTTGCTCGTGGCCTTCGGCCGGATCCCGCGCAACCAGCCAGACTTCACCGCGTTTCATCAGATCAACTCGCGGCCGGCCGGTTTTCCACTTACCCACTGCCGATCCCGTTTGCGGCGTGCCGCTTTCGGCGCAACCTCGGCGAGCAAGCCATCCACTGTATAATGCGGCCGTTTTTCGGGTTTCACCACCAGGCGCCCGCGCTCGACCGCAATGCCGACCCTCGACCCAGGCCTCAGTCCCAGCAGCGCCGGCGGAACCGCCAGCATCACCGATCCACCGACTTTACGCAAATTGGTCGTCTGCATGTTAAACACCAGACTATATTTTTGTATAACTGGTGTAAGGCAGGTCTCCGACCTGCCAAGCGACGCTTATCCCACCGCCACGCCCTTCAGCGCCTTCACCCGGTCGCGTAACTGCGCGGCCTTTTCAAACTCGAATTTCCGCGCAGCTTCGCGCATCTTTTCTTCCATCTCGGCGATGAATTTCTCGCGCTGCTCAGGCGTGAGGCTCTCGACTTCCTCGTCCGACTCCAGCTCCACCGTGACGTAGTCGCCCTCGGCCACCGCCACCAGGCTCATGTCGATCGGCTTCACGATCGATTGCGGGACGATGTGATTCGTCTCGTTGTACTCGACCTGAATTCGGCGCCGCCGCGAAGTCTCGTCGAGCGCCTTCTTCATGCTGTCGGTCATCACGTCCGCATAAAGGATCGCGCGGCCCTCTACATGGCGCGCCGCCCGCCCGATGGTCTGAATCAACGAGCCGGACGACCGCAGGAACCCTTCCTTATCGGCATCCAGAATCGCCACCAGCGACACTTCCGGCAAGTCGAGCCCTTCGCGCAGCAGGTTGATCCCGATCAATACGTCGAACTCGCCGCGGCGCAAGTCTCGCAGGATTTTGATGCGCTCCAGCGTCTCCACTTCCGAATGCAGATACCGGCACCGCACGCCGACTTCGGAGTAATACTCCGACAGATCCTCCGCCATGCGCTTGGTCAACGTGGTCACCAGGATGCGCTGGTTGGCCTCCACTCGCTTGCGAATCTCGCCCAGAAGGTCGTCCACCTGGCCCTTCACCGGCCGGATCTCCACTTCCGGATCGATGAGCCCCGTCGGCCGGATGATCTGCTCCACCACTACGCCCGCGGCCTTGGTCAGCTCGTACGGCCCCGGCGTCGCCGACACGTACACCACCTGGTTGACGCGGTGCTCGAATTCTTCGAAGGTCAGCGGCCGGTTGTCGAGCGCGCTGGGCAGACGAAAGCCGTGCGCCACCAGCACCTCTTTGCGTGAGCGGTCGCCGTGATACATGCCGTGCAACTGCGGAACTGTCTGATGGCTTTCGTCGATGAAGATAGTCGAATCGTGCGGCAGATAATCGAGCAGCGTCGGCGGCGCTTCTCCTGGCAGCCGCCCCGAGAAGTGCCGTGAATAGTTTTCAATGCCGTGGCAATAGCCGATCTCCTTCATCATTTCGAGATCGAACATGGTCCGCTGGTACAACCGCTGTGCCTCGATCGTCTTGCCCTGCTTCTCCAGTTCCTTGTGCCACCACGCCAGCTCTTCCCGGATGCTGTCCATCGCGCTGAGCTTGGTCTCTTCCGACATCACGTAGTGCGTTTTCGGATAGATCGGCAGCCGCACATACGTCTGCTTCACCTGCCCCAGCAGCGGGTCGATCTGTGCCAGGCTCTCTACCTCGTCGCCCCACAGTTCAATCCGGTACGCGTTGTCGTCGTATGTCGGATAGACTTCGATCGTGTCGCCGCGAACCCGGAATGTGCCGCGCCGGAAATCCGTGTCGCTGCGCTCGTACAGGATCTCCACCAGCTTCGATACGATCTGGTTGCGCGAAATCTTCTGCCCTTTTTCCAGCATGAGCAGCATGCCGTAGTAGGCTTCCGGCGAACCCAGGCCGTATATGCAGCTCACGCTGGCGACGATCACGCAGTCGCGGCGCTCGAACAGCGACTTGGTAGCCGACAGCCGCAGCTTGTCCAGCTCGTCGTTGATTGTCGCTTCCTTCTCGATGTAGACGTCGCCCGAGGGAATGTAGGCTTCCGGCTGGTAGTAATCGTAATAGCTGACGAAGTATTCGACCGCGTTATCCGGGAAAAATGATTTGAACTCGTGATAGAGCTGCGCCGCCAGCGTTTTGTTGTGCGCCAGCACCAGCGAAGGCCGCCCGATTGACTCCATGACCTTGGCCATCGTAAACGTCTTGCCCGACCCCGTCACCCCCAGCAGAACCTGGTGCTGTTCGCCATCGCGGACGCCGCGCACCAGCTCTGCGATTGCGTTTTCCTGATCCCCGCGCGGCCGGTAATTGACCGCCAGACGAAACCCCATGCATCTAGTATGAAGAAGTCAAAACTCAAAAAGCAAAACTCCGAGGTCAAAACTTGACCGCTATGGTGGGACAGCCGGTCAGCCTGCCCCACACGCAGCAACCGCGCAGTATACTGAACGGCGGGGAAAATCAGCACCATGCGATGCCGGACTGCGGTTGCGATTCTGTTCGTGCTGCCGGTAGCCGCGCAGTCCGGCGGTTACAAAGCGCCTCGGCTGGCCGGCACCGGTCATCCCAATCTGAACGGGCTCTGGCAGTCGCTCACCGAAGCCAACTGGGACGTCCAGGCGCACGCGGCGCAGCCGGGGCCGCCGCAATTCGGCGCCTTGTACGCCGAACCCGCCGGCCCGGGAATCGTGGAGAGCAACGAAATCCCCTACCAGCCGTGGGCGCTCGCCAAAAAGAAGGACAATTTCGAAAAGCGGCTCACGCGCGTTAATACCGACGGCGTGCGCCTCGAGCCGCTCGATCCCGAAGCCAAGTGCTACATGCCGGGCGTCCCCCGCGCCAATTACATGCCGTTCCCGTTCCAGATCGTCCAGGGCGACCGGAAAATCATCATCGCCTACGAGTTCGCCAGCGCCAGCCGCCTCATCGCACTCGACAAGGCCGAGCCCGCGCCGGTTGAAAGCTACATGGGCTGGTCGAATGGGCGCTGGGAGGGCGACACGCTCGTGGTCGACGTCACCGGATTCAACGACAAAACCTGGTTCGACCGGGCCGGCAACTTTCATAGCGAAGCGCTGCACGTCGTCGAGCGCTGGACGCCGGCCGGACCGGACGTGCTCCAATATGAGGCTCTCATCGAAGATCCCAAGGTGTTCACGCGGCCGTGGAAGATCAGCTTTCCGCTCTATCGCCGCCTCGATAAGAACGCCCAGTTTTTAGAATTCAAGTGCGTGCCGTTTTCCGAAGAGCTGGTCTACGGCCATCTGCGCAAGAAAACCGGAGAGTAGGAGGGGCCATGCTGCCGATTCGAATCGCGATCGCATGTTTGTTTGCGCTGGGGGCCATCGGGCAGACGAAGTGGAAGACGTCGTGGGGCGATCCAGACCTGCAGGGTTCGTGGTCGAATGCCACTACCACGCCGCTCGAGCGCCCGGCTAAGTATGGCGGCCGCGAGTTCCTAACCAAGGAAGAGATGGCCGCGCAGAACAAGCAAACTGCCGTCGCCACCGACAAGCGTGACCGGGCCGGCACGCCCGAGGATGTAAATGGCGCTTATAACGGATTCTGGTGGGAACGCGGCTGGTCCGACGGCCGGACTTCGTTGATTTACGATCCGCCGGACGGCCGGATTCCGCCGCTGACGCCCGCAGGCAAAGCCCGCAAGGAAGAGCAGGCACGCCGCAATCAGAGCAACGAAGGCGAACTCGGCGCGGGTCCTTACAACGGTCCGGAGGACGTCGAGTTATATACGCGCTGTGTCATTCGCGCCGCTCTGCCGCGCGTTCCGACCGGTTACGACAACAATTACGAGGTCGTGCAGACGCCGGGCTACGTTGCAATTCTCCAGGAGCAGATGCACGAGACCCGGATCATTCCCTTGGACGGCAGGCCGCACCTGGATTCGAGCGTCCGGCAATGGCTGGGCGATTCACGCGGGCATTGGGAAGGCAACACGCTCGTAGTCGAGACCACCAACTTCAGCGACCAGGCAACGTTCGAAGGCGCCACCAAAAACATGCGCCTCGTCGAGCGATGGACTCGCGTTGCCGATGATCGCCTCGACTACCGGTTCACCGTCGAAGACCCGGCGACCTGGACCCGGCCCTGGTCGGCCGCCATCGCTTGGAATAAGACCGGCAATCTCTACGAGTACGCCTGTCACGAAGACAACTACGGGTTGTACGGCATTCTGGCGGGAGCCCGCGCGCAAGAGAAAAAGCAGGAACAGAAATGAGCCAATCGATCAGCGAGCCCGCTGCCGTTCGAAGGAGCAGTGGCCATTACTCCGACGCGGTGATTGCCTACACGCTCCTCCGCGTGTCGTTCGGGACGAACATCCTGTTTCATGGCGCGAGCCGCCTGCTGGTAGGCCGCGCCGGGTTCCTCGCCTATCTGAATCATTACTTCGAGCACACGCCGCTGATGCCCAAAAGCCTCCTGCCGGCGTTCGGGACGGTGCTCCCGCCCGTCGAAGCGGCGCTCGGGCTTCTGCTCGTGCTGGGATTGGCGACGCGGTTCGCGCTCATCGCCGGCGCGCTGGTGATGCTGGTCCTGGTCTTCGGCACCAATCTCGCGCAGGATTGGAACGTCGCCGGGCTGCAATTGATCTACTGTTTTCTCTACTACTATCTTCTAGCGCACCGCGAGCGGAACACGCTCTCCGTGGACGCGTGGCTCTTCCAAAAATAAAAATGCCGGCGGTCCGTTTCCGGCCGCCGGCGAGGATTTACCCGTTTTGTGTGCGCGAATCTTTAAGCAAGCTTGCGGCGGCGCGACACGACGACCGTGACGAGCCCGCCGGCGAGCATCAGAACCGTGGACGGCTCCGGTACTCCGGTTCCCGGGTTGCCGCCGGTGCCGGGGTTGCCATTGCCATTGTCCGGCGGCGGACCAGTCCAGCCAGCGCCCGTTGTTGTGATCACGCTCGCTTCGTAAAGGTCTGAGCCGTCGGGACACCCAACCGGAACGCAGGGTGTGCCTTCGGTAAAGTCGTCACCCTTGCCGGCGACTGAGTTGAAGTTGGTGTTAATGGTCAGATTGTCGCTCGCCCCGTGGTCCGTTTGGAAGTTGATGAACCACTCGGTGATGTTGCCACTCCCGTCCGTGCTGAACGAGAAGGCATTCACCGTGGAATTGGAATTCGTCCAGGTGTCGCGGCCATCGGTGAAGCTGTACGTGGCCGGCGTTTCAGCCTGGACGTTCAAATTGTCGCCCAGAGCCGCCGCCAGCGTGAAAGAGCCCGAGACGTGCGACACCAGGGCGCCAGAGCAATTGACGCCATTGTCTCCCACATTGCTGCACAAGTTGAAGCTCGGACCGTCATAACTGTAAGTAACATCGGCACTGGCGGGCATCGCTATGGCGAGCGCCAAGCCGAGAGGGACCAAGGCGAGACTGGCCCTCCGGAATATTGTCGTTCGATTTTCGATCATTTCGTTGTCTCCGTCTTTCCCCTTTGGTCACCCGGGTTTGACTGCCTAGATTGCAGTTGGCTTGATCGATCGGGGGCGATCCCTCTCACCAGCCGAGCACCGAAACACGCACTCCATTTCTTGCCTCCCATATGACTCTTCCGGTTCGCGGCCGAGCCCAGGGAGCGTCCAGCCCCTCCTGGCACATCTGACTTTCATCCGGTAAACGCGCATTTCATGCGGCGAATTGCATCACCGATTTCGATTTTTTTTTTGGAGACCGGAGCGACTACCGAAGGAGGGGGCTAGCGGGCGAGTTTGGCGGACAATCCGGATGGAGCCGGCGGAACCGCAAGCCGTGCGATCGCCTCATTGCAACGAACCAGTTGGCGGCTGGCCTGCCGGTCGGCTTCCACCGCGTCGTGGTCCGGCTTTGCCGAGGCCTGCAGCGGGGTCGTGAGCTGTTTCGCACGGGAGTAGTAGTCCCGGGCCTGGCGCCAGAAGGCGAGCCGGCTGCTGGAGGGCGTGCGCGGTCCCGAAGCCATGGCTGCATACGCGTTGCCGGCTGCCACGGCAGCCGTGGCAACCGCCGTTTTGTGGGGCGCGCTGGACGGATTCGCCGACAATAAGCCTTCGAGCAGCGCCAGCGCCTTTCGAGAATAGGACAACGACTGTTTCCGGTCGCCAAGATGCCACCGGATTTCGGCGATGTACTCGCAGGTGCTTGCCAGGCTGGACTGCGCGCGTTGGTCGTTGGGATCGGCGGCCGCCAGTTGCGTCCGAACGGCTTCGGCCTTCTGATATTGCCCTAAAGCCACTCGCCATTGCCCTTGCCGGCGCAGAATGAAGCCGATGTCGCTGTACGCAAAGGTCAGGTCCAGCCGCGCTTCGGCATTGTTCGGATCCGCAGCGACCCTCTTCTCGTCGATCGCCTCCGCCGTCTGGTAATGAGCCAGCGCATCGCTCAAGTGCCCGGTCTGGATCAGCACCGCCCCCACGCGTTTGTGCGCCAGCGACAAATTGCGCTGATTGGACGCGGAATCGGGATCGGCGCGCGTGATGCGCTCGCGGGCTTCGAGAAACTTCTCATAGTTCTCCAGAGCCGCCGCATAATCGCCGGCCAGAGCGCGATGCAGGCCCAAGGCGTGATAGCTGAGCGAAAGTTCCTTGGTCAACTCCAGCGGGGGGACGCGCGCCGCCAGCGCTTGCCGTAGCGCCAAGGCCTTGCGGTCGGACTCGCCGGAACCCGACGGGTCGCCGGAATCCCACTGCGCATAGCCCATATCTTCGTAGGCCCCGGCCAATGTGCGCTGATCGGCTGGGCTCAGCCGGCCGTGGGCTTGCACGCCTTCGAGGAGCCGGATCGCCTTCCGAAAACTTTGAATCGCCGCCGCCGATTTGCCCAGATTGGAGCGGCCGGTCTGGCCCTGTACTTCTCCCAAACGCACGTATCCGACCGCCAGTTCGCGGCGCACGGAGTCGTTGCTGCCGGCCTCCAGGGCCAGCCGGTCGAGGTACTTGAGGGCGCGGTCAACGAGGAGCTTGCGGGCGGCGGTAGACCCAGGCAAGGTGCGAATGGCATCGTGCACATCGCCCAGCAACGAGTTCGCCAGCTCGCGGACATCGTTCAAGTTGCGCTCCGCGCGCGCGCGCTCGGCCCGCGCGACATGCGCTTCCCAGGAAGTGGCGCCCATACCGGCAACCAGGGAGAGCGCCAGCGCCGCTGCCGCCGCGCTGGCTTTGGCATTGCGGCCGACGAACTTCGTCACGCGGTACCAAGCTGTATCGCTGCGCGCGCTGACCGGCAAACCTACGAGGAATCGGCGGAGGTCCTCGGAAAGCTGCTCGGCGGAGAGGTAACGCCGCGCCGGATCCTTGTGCATCGCCCTGAGGACGATATGGTCGAGGTCTTCGGCGAGCCTCCGCACTGCGCTCGGCTTCTTCGGATCTGTTTCGCACACCAGGTGCCGAATTTGCTCCGGCGTTCGGGCTGTGAATTGATAAGGCCGCGAGCCGGTGAGCAACTCATAAAGGAGAACCCCGAGAGCATAAATGTCGGTCGCGGTGGTGATGGGTTCTCCCAGCACCTGCTCCGGGCTGGCGCACTCGGGCGTCATCAGACGGACGGAAGCGGCGGTCCGATCGGCGTCGGATTCGATCAGCTTGGCAATTCCGAAATCCAACAGCTTCGGCGTTCCGTCGGCCGTGACAAGGATGTTGCCGGCCTTCAGATCGCGGTGCACCACCAGATTCTGGTGGGCGTATTGCACGGCCGAGCAGACCGTTCGGAACAGTTGCAGGCGTTCGGAGACAGTCAGCCGATGCTCGTCGGCATAAGCTGTGATCGGCCGGCCTTCAATGTACTCCATGACCAGGTAGGGCCGGCCGTCCCCGGCCGCCCCCCCGTCCAGCAGGCGCGCGATATTGGGGTGATCGAAATGGGCCAGAATCTGCCGCTCGTAGCGAAAGCGGCGCAGGATGAAGTTGGTGTCCATCCCTCGCTTGACCACTTTGAGCGCGACCTGCTTTTCAAAATCGCTGGCGCGAACAGCGCGGTACACTGTGCCCATGCCGCCTTCGGCGATGGTTTCCTGGATTTCGTACTGGCCGATCCGGGTTCCGGCAGGCAGTTCCTCGTCGTCATCCTCCATCACGGATGTAGCGAGGAAATCGCCGAGCCCTTCATAGGAAGCCAGCAAGCTGGTCACGTCGTGGAGCAGCATGGAATCGCCCTGGCAGGCGCGCTGCAAGTAGGCGTCTCGCTGCTCCGCCTCGCAGTCGAGGGAGGTGTTTACGATCGCTTTGATCTGGAGCCAGTGTTCAGGCGACATGAGCAGGGCTCCGGGTCAACTCGCGGTAGAGCCATGCGCGCGCCAGGTTCCAGTCGCGCGTCACCGTAGAGGTGGAAATTCCCAAGACCCGGGCTGTCCGTTCGATGGAAAGACCACCGAAGAAACGCAGTTCGACGATGCGTCCCTGCTGCGGGTCGATCTGCGCGAGAGCGGACAATGCGTCATCCAGCGCCTGGAGGTCCATGTCCCGGACGGCTGCCGGCACGCTCAACTCATCCAACTCCACCTTGACACTGCCGCCGCCGCGCTTGAACGAATTGCGGGTGCGTGCATAGCTGACCAGAATCCGGCGGATAATCTGCGCGGCGATGGCGAAGAAATGATCGCGATTCTGCCAGTGCACACGCTGATCGATCAACTTGAGATACGCTTCGTGGACTAGCGCGGTGCACTGCAGCGTGTGGCCGGGCCGTTCGCGGCGCAGTTCGCGCGCCGCCAGTTGCCGCATCTCGTCGTAGACGAGCGGCGCCAACTCATCGAGCGCGTTCTGATCACCGGTACTCCACTCGACCAGAAGAGCGGTTATATTCTTTGCGCCGGAGGTATCCACCGTATGCCCTTCGGCACATTGTACGCAGATACACGTAACTTTTTGATTCAATTTGGGGGGCGTTTTGCGCGTTAAGGACTATAACCAGTACTGGAGTACTCTTGAAACTTCCGGACCAGGCGAACGCCGCATGGGCTACTTCGCCCGGCCCTTGACCCCCTGGGTCAGGACCGGAATGGTGTAAATGGTCATCGCAACGTTGCGGACGCCGGGCGCTGTTTTGAATTCCTGCCGATTGGCATCGAGCAGGCCCATGCTGCCGATATACAGGGTCTTCTTGCCGGGACCCGAGAACGTCACGGTGATGGCGCTGCGCGGACTCGGAATCGTGCCGAGTTGTTTGCCATCGGGGCTGAACACCTGGACGCCGGAATTCTCGCCGGGGGTGGTGCAGAAGACGCGTCCCGAGGAGTCGACGGTCATGCCATCGCCGCCGGAGGGCAGTTTGGCGAACATCCGTTGGTTTTTCGCCGAGCCATCGGGCTCGACATCGAAGGCCACGATTTCGGGCCCGTTGGTGACGTAGAGCGTTTTTTCATCGGGGCTGAGGGCAATCCCGTTGGTGCGGAGATTTTCACCGATGTTCATGACCTGGCCACCGGGCGGAAGATAGAACAGGCCGCCACTGGTGAAGTAGATTCCGCCTTTTTTATCGGCAACCAGGTCGTTGACACGGCCGAGGCCCTTGCCCGCGACCGTGTCGGCGAGCACCTTACGATCGGGCGTCAGTTGGGCCACGTCGGTCGGCTCTTTGCAGTCCTCCGGCTTGGTTCCGAGATGACCGCCGGGATCGGTGCACGAGCGCTCCACCGTGAAGATCTGGCCTTTCGGGCCCTCGGCCACGGCGCCGGGACCGTGCGGATTGGACAGGAACACGGAGAACTTGCCGTTCTTGTCCAGTTTATTGATGTGGTTGGTCTGCTCCTGCGCAAAGAGGATGCCGCCATCCTTGGTCGCGGCGATGCCGTCAGCGGTCGCTTCGCCGTGCCAGACTTCTTTCCATTTCGCGCCCGCGTCGATGACGCCGGGAATGGACTGGATGGTCACCTCTTTCAATGCCGGCGGCTGGGGGAAGTTTCTCGGTTGTTGTGCCGCGAGCATGCCGACCGACAGAGCCGAGAGGAGGAACAGTTCTGATTTCGAATTCATGTTACGCGACCTTCGCCTGGTGCATGACGCCTTCCGCCTTTTCGCGAATGCGCTTGGCGACCTCATACGGATCGCCTTGGGTGAATTCGGGCAGGAACAACTCGACCGACAACGAGCCCGCATAGCCCTTCTCGGAAAGCTTTCGAAGGATGCGGACCAGCGGCGAAATGCCGTCGCCGGGAATGAGCCGCGTGGTGTTGTCAAGCAGTTCGCGCGGCATGTCGGGCACATCCTGAAAATGCACGTGGGCGATCTCGCCGGTGTGGAGGGTGTCGAGATCCTCGAATTTGCTCAAGCCGCTCCAGAAGTGATAGCAGTCGAGCATCGGCTTGACGTTGGGATGCGCGGCATCGCGAATGAGCTTGAGCGAGGTGCTGAGCGTGGCAATGAACGACGAGTTGCGCGCGAACTCGATCATCGCGGTCATATTGTGCTGCTTGGCGATGTCGCCGCCCTCGCGGATGCAGTCGAGCGCTCCTTTGTAATCGTCCGGCGTGACTTTGCGGCTGGTGACGGCAGGGCAATAAATGTGGGTCAGGCCGAACGAGGCAAACTGGTCGCAACGCTTCTTCCAGGTGTCGAGCGCGGCGTCGCGGCGCGGACCGGGAATCCAGAAATCGGGGATCACAGCCGCGCAGGAGACCGGCGTGAGGCCGTTGTCGGTGACGACTTTTCGGGCGGCCTCCGGGCTGTCGGTTTTTAGGAAATCCTCGAGCATGCGGTCGGTCAACTCGACGTGTTTGATGCCCGCTTTGGCCCAGCCTTCGAGCGATTTGCGGTAGCCCGCGGCCGAGGAAGTGTTCTGGTGGATGCAAAGATTCATTTTGGGCGTGGCTGCAACCGCCCGGCTCGCCAACTCGGCGGCCAGAGGAGCCAGCAACGCAGTGCGTCTGGAAACCATTTGGGTCTACTATATCGGAATTTCAGCCCCGTGGGGCAGACTGGTGCCCAGCGGAGAAACAGCGGCCCAAGAATCGGGCGAAGGCTCGCTGTCTCGGTTCCATAACGCGTTTTAGGAACGATCGTTCCTAAAATGAGAGAAGATTTGTTGGAAATAAGGGGTTTAGCAGAAGTAACTAGGAACGATCGTTCCGAAACCCGGTTTCTCCGCAGAGTGTTCCTCCTCTTTCGCTGACTTTATTGTCGCGCGGGAGGCGCAGCGCGACGGAGGCGGGCACGGGTGGAATGAGGAGTTCTAGGCCTGTTTTGTGGGAGATAGAAAAATTGGGAAATTCGTGATCGCCGCTGGCCTTTTAGTGGCGCTGCGGAGGTGTCGATAACTTCTCAGGGAAATTACGCGCTGTCCGGCCTGCCCCCTAAGGATCCGCTCGAAGCGTGGCTCAACCTCCTGTGCGTGGAAAGTTCTTCAGCGAAGGGTGTTCCTGCAGAAGCGGCGCTGGGCGCCGAGTGGTTTCAGGATGTCTGAAAGGGCGCGGGAGATGTATCTCGCGCGCCCTGAATGCGAAGACGGACTAGAACGTAAAGCGGGCCACCAGCGTGCCGGCGCGCGGATTGACAGCGCCCACCGTCTCGGGAACGATGGTGCCGAAGCCGCCGCTGTTCAAGCCTTTGTTCGGACCGGAAGGGAACTGAGTGGGAGCGGTCGTGAAGTTGCCCAGGTTGATCGCGCTGGTTGTGCCGACCGGAATCGGGAGTTGCACCCGGTTGAAGATATTCGTGAACTCCGCGCGAATTTGCAGAACGTAACGTTCTTTGATGCGGAAGTTGCGGCTGAAGTTGGCGTTCTCCGCCGGGTAGCGGAAGCCCCGGAAGGACCGAATCGAGCTTTCATTCGCCCCAAACTGCCCGTCGGGGATGTTCGTGAAGGCCGCCGGGTTCAGCACCTGCGTGGTAGTCGGGTCGAAGCAGTGGCAGTTGATGTTGAGCGGGTCGGTATGATGCTGGCCGTTGAGATCGGTCCAGTTCACCGACCACGGGCTCATCCCCGGAATCAGTTGCGCCGGGCCCGGTCCATAGCCGAGGAAATTGCTGATGGGCGCGGCACCGGAACTGGTCGGAAGGCCTACCAAAGCTGCGCTCTGGTAGCTCAGATACCAGCCCGTACCCCACCCCGACAAAATGGCGTTGGTCACTTTGTTGCTCAAGATACCGGAGGTAAAGCGCGGCACCTCGTACTGGGCGCTCAGCCGGAGCTGGTGCGGAGTGTCATAGGGGCTGAGGGTTTTGCCCAAACTCCGGTTAAAGGGATCAGGGCTGCCCATCAAAGCCAGATTCTTCGAGTAGGTGTAATTCGCATTGAAGGTCAGACCGTGGCTGAAACGCTTGGTAAATGTGAGCTGGAGCGCATCGTACCAGCTTTTCGCGTCGGGCGCGCCCAAGGGAGCTATGACCCCGCTGTATTGAGGGAACGGCACCAGCGCCTGGCGGACCGTCTGGGTCTGCGGGAAATTGCTGTAAGGGAGGAACTGCGTGAGGCCTACGGACGCCAAAGCTGTCCTCTGCGCCGCAGTCAGGGCCGATATGGGTGTGTTGAACGCGGTGGAGAGCGTCGCATTGCTGAGGTTGGAACCAGAGATTCCAAAGGCGGCAAGCTGCGACAGACTGAACACGTTTGCTGGAGCGAGGGCAGCGTAGCCGGGGGGGAGGCCGGTGGTGCCGAAGGGGGAGGGGGCGAAGGCGCCGGGAGCTGTCTCCCAAACCCCGACATTGCCCACATACCCGGCTTCCACCGCCATGTCCTTGCCGATCGTGCGCTGCACCGTGATATTCCATTGCGTCAGGCGCGCGGGGCGGCCGGCGTTTTGATCGAGCAGAGCAGGCGCAAGCGCGACGACTCCAGGCCCCTGACCCGCGGCTGGATTATTCAGGGTCGGCCATGCCGCCTGCACGGTGGACGGGATGCCGTTCTGGAGCAGTCCGGCGATCTGCCCGAATGCCGGCACCGAGGCGTTGGCGGCATTTGATGAAGCACCGGTGGCGGCGGACCCGTCGAGCGAGCCGTAAACGATGCCAACGCCGCCGCGGATGACGGTCTTGTCATTCAACTGGTAGGCGGCGCCTAAACGCGGCCCAATCGCAAACGGATAATTTTTGGCGAAACTGCAATTGCAGTTGGCTTCGTAAATGATAGCGCCAGGCCGTCCGCTGGCCGAGGGATTCGGGGTAGTGGCGGAGAAGTCCCCATAGCGCCCGAATTGTTCTCTCTGATAGGTGCCGTAGTCCCAACGCAAGCCGTAATCCAGAGTCAACTTGCGACTGACCTTCCAACTGTCCTGCAGGAAGATGGCGGACTGGTAATTCGTCGTTTGGAGGTTAATGGGCGCGTTGATGGCGATTGCCTGCGCGCCGCCGAGCAGAAACGAAGCGAAACCGAATCCGGCAAAGCCCGACGACACCGTCGCTCCAGCCAGCGAGGTCTGTGTGGTGTAGTTCGAAGGGTTCCCAACGGCGGTGGCGGTACCGAAGGTGTATTCGCCGGCGGTATAGGTGAAATTAAAGTTGGGATACCTCATCTGCCGGATTTCAAAGCCAGCCTTGTAGGTGTGCGAGCCGCGCACGTACGTTGCGGAAGTCACGAACGAGGGACGGCGCTCCCAGAAATGCTGGTCATATTGGGGCCCCAGATTGCCCATACCGCCCTCTGAGAGACTAGGCAGGACGCCGGTCGCAATCAGCGGGAGACCGCGGCCCGGAGAGATTGCGCCCGATAAGCCGAGGGTCTGCTGGATATTCACGAAATCTTCGGGTCCCAATATGAAGTCGGAGTCGTTCCAGCCCAGCGTGTAGTGCATCAGGAAAGTGGGCGTCACCGTGTGGTCCAGGTTGAGCCGCATCGTCCTGGCGGCATTCCCGGAAGTTCCGGAGACCGTGATGTTATCCGGCAAACTGTCGGCTCCCGTGCCGGTCCGGGGCGTAGAAGTGGAGGTCCTTTGAAAGTAAAACGCCGCGTGCAACTTCGCGCCCAGATTTTGATCGATCTTGACGGATGGGATATAGGATCTGCGGCTGCCGTCGTACGGTGCCAGATAGTTGGATCCTGCCTGGTTGGCATGCGGGCCCAGAGGCTGCGGAACCAGGGCGAGGATTTTAGCCGCAACCGGATCGAACCTGCCGGCGGGAATAAAGTTGTTCGGGAAAGGATTGCGAACCTGGGACCCGTCGGCGGCGGTGAAGGTGCTGGCGGGGTCGAAGATGGTACCGCTCGGAATGGTGCGGCCAAGGGGATCTACGTAGGGCCCGGAGGCGGTTGACACCAAGCGGTTTTCGGTGGTGATGAGGCTGGAAAAATCACCGTTGCGGTAAGCAGGTATCGGTACCGTGGAATTCGTGGTGGTATTCAGCAGATTCTGGTAGAACTCCTCGAAGCTGAAGAAGAAGAAGGTCTTGTCCTTACCGTTGTAGACCTTCGGAATCCAGACCGGACCGCCAACCGTGAAGCCGAAGTCATTCTGGTGAATCGCGTTTTTCACTCCCAGGTAGGCCGGAGTCGCGTTCAGGGCGGTATTCACCAGGTAGTCGTAGCCGGTGCCGTGGAGACTGTTGGTGCCGCTCTTGGTGACTACGTTCACCACAGCTCCCAGGCCGGCCCCGAACTCCGGGGCGAAACTGCTGGTCAGGATATTGACTTCCTGAACTGCTTCCGACGAGGACTGCGTCTCCATGGTGGCTCCGCCAAGGCGTGAGCTGGTGGGGTTCATGGTAGAGCCATCCAGCCGAGTCGCAAGTGAATTATTCGGCGTGCCGTTGATGACGGTGACGGTGATGGCGTTGCCGCTCCCGCCTGAGGGGCAGGTCGCGCTATCACAATACTGCACGCCCGGCAGCAGGCGCGACGCTGAAAAATAGTCGCGGACCCCGTCATTGGTTGCGCCCACCGTGAGAAGCGGCAGGTCGTCCAGTTGCTTCAGTGTGAAGTTGCCCGACACTTCGGCGCTTTCGGTTTTCAACAGGGAGGCTTCCGCCTGTACGGTTACAGACTCGGTGGCGTCGCCGACTTGCAGCGCTACGTCTTCGCGCATCGTCTGGCCGGCGGCCAAATGGAAATTCGTGTGGGAATATTTTTTAAATCCCGGAACGGTGACGTCGAGGCCGTAGTCGCCAATCGGCAACTGCTGCACCGTGTAGTTGCCGGTATCGGAGCTGGCCGCTTTGAAGACCGCTCCAGTTTCCAGGTTGTGGACCTCGACGGCAGCGCCCGCGATGGCGGCTCCCGACGGGTCGGCGATGGTTCCGGTGATTGTGGCCAAGCTGGTTTGGCCAAAGGCAGCGGACGCGGACAGAAGTAATGCAGCTAGAAGCGAAACACGCATCACGTTAGGTTCTCCCTTGGAAATCCGTCAACACGGGTGAACGAAAGGCAGGCTTCAACGGCGAAATTTTCACCTAGTCGACTTAGACCCCTCTATTTCCCTGAAAAACAGTATCGGTTAATACTTTTTGTCACAGTTCTTGAACACAGTCAATCAAGGAGCGTTGATAGTGTGGATCAATGGAATTGATTTTGGATCGCGCGAGGCACGGGGTGTAGTTTTTCGTTCCGGTCGCATTGTGGGCCGGCCAATCGAGACCGCAAGCCGGCCTCCCGGCCGGCTGGACACGCTGACAGCGTGTCCGCCTGCCCCACAAATGAGACGGCCCGCAGCGCTTTTGCGCGGCGGGCCGTTTGCAATGCCTGCTTGTTTTGAATTAGCGAGCGAGCGGGTCGGGGCGGATCTGGAAATGCACGATCTTGCCCTTGGTGCCTTTTCCGCCTTCAACATGCCAGACGAAGTGCGTGCCGTAGTTCGACCACAGACCTCGTCCTTTCCATCCGGCGTTTGGATCGTCGATGCGGCCGTCCATACCGCGCATGTAGAAACCCATCGGATACGGAACGCGCAGGTACGTCCAGGTCTTGGTGTTGGTATTGAGCGCCAGGAGCGCGTCCGAATTGGATCCGGTCGCGAAAGGAGTATCCTTTCCAAGCCCCGATACGTTGAATTGGTCCACCCAATTGTAGTAGTGGAAATCGGCTGGAATATCAGTGCCTTTGAGCTTCGGGCCGTCGGTGTCATACACCGTCCAACCTTCGCGGCACTGGCTGCCGTCGATCTTGGCGGGGCCGTTCAGGTCTTTGCACTTGCGGACATCAAAGCTGGCCAACTGGCTGCTGGCCGCCATCGCGGTCCACACCACGCCATCGCTGGCGATGTCCACACCGCGCGGATCCAACGCTCCGTTGGGCACGCGGAAGACGGTGGTCTTGCAACTCTCCGGAGGATTGGTGCCGCGCTGCAGGCGGACGAGGAAGCCGGGATAGGTTTCGCTGATACCCCAGACGGAATCGTCGATCGGGCTGGGGATGACCGAGTACATGCTGTAGCTGACTTCGGTGTCGAGCTTCGGATCGAACGGCGTCTGGCCGCCGCGTGCCGCGCGGAACGTGCCGGCATTGACGCCGCCAGTGTCGCCGGCGTAGAGAGTGGCATCTTCGCCGCCACGGCCCGGACGTACGACGTTAAACGGCTTGGTGATCTTGCCGTCGCCGTTGGTGTCGAGCACCTGGCCACACCAGCCGGCCGCCTTCTGTTCGTCATGCGTCTCGTCGTAGACCTTGGTATCGATCCAGCCGAAGATCGGGCCGATCAGTTCGTTGAAGTAGACCGTCTCATCCGGATCATTGTCGAACTGGAGGTGGTGAGTGGAAAAGCAGGTATCGATGAGGGTGAACTGGCGCGTCTTGGGATCCCAATAAGACGCCTGGCGGCCGCTATTGCGCAGGGGGAACCAGGCGGCAAACTTGTTGGAAGGATCGCCGCACCACTCCGGATCCTTATTGGCGCGGATCTTCGAAGTCATCCACACGCGCCCTTTGCTGTCGATCATCGGGTTGTGCGGGTCGGCCGGATCGTACGGCGGATTCGACCACAGGTGCTCCTCACCCCAGTGCAAGGACGGCCGGTTGGGCGGCGGGAATCGCGACGGAACCTTCGATTTGTCGTCGCGGGTGGGGATATCCAGCGCGAAGGTGCTGTTCTCCCGCGGGTCCAGCACTACGAGCTGGCCGTGTCCGGCGTTTACCGCGTACGCGCGCCCATAGCCATTCACGGTCGGCTTTTGCTTATCGGTGGAGATTTGATCGTGCATGAAGGAGTGGTCGTCGCCCACATCCCACAGGGTTGCCACCACGTTGCGCTCGATCCCTTTTGGCCGGGGCGGCGCCGGAGGCACTTCGCCCTTCTCGATGCGAGTGGTCCAATCCGCCCATACTTTCAGCGTGGGGTCCTTGCCCTGCGTGGTCAGCACGCCGTACATCGAGTTGCCGCGCACACCGGTGCCAAGACGCCACTCCCAAGCTTCCTCGGGGGTCTTCAGGTCGGGCTTGGCGGCGAAGACGTGTTTGAGATCGCGTGTTTCGGCGTTGCCGAGCTGGTGGCAGAAGTTGCAACCCGATTTGAGCTGGTAGATCCAGTGATTCTGGTCGGTCATGGTGACGCCCATACCGTTGCCCTTAGGCCCGGTGCCTGGAAACTCGTCCTTGGGCGGAGGCGCCATCATCGACAGCCAATAGTTGGCCGGGTAGACTTTCGCGGCTTCCTGCGGGGTCTTGGCGGTGGTGGTCTTGAGGGTCACGGAATTGCTGCCCGGCTTCATGGTGATCGGCGTGGAATCGACCAAGCCATAGCCGCGCACCCAGACCTTGTAGGTCGCGCTCGGCAACTCGGGCACCATGAACTTGCCCTGGTCGTTGGTGACCACGATCTTGATGAAATTCGTCGGTAAATCTTTGGTCTCGGCGATGACCCAAACTCCCGCCTCCGGCCCTTTGTCACTCTGGACGGTGCCGCCGATGTAGCCGGTGGGGGCGCCAGACTGCTGCGCCCGCACGGGGTGGGCGGCAAAACTGGCGATCAGACCAAGAACGCCGGCGCCGAGCACCGCCACCTTGGCCTTCGAACTGGAACTCTTCATGGAACTCCTCCTCACAACACTTCGCACAATGGCCATCTCATTATCGCGGAACGATCCAGTATAAGAAGGCACGTCCACGCGGCGCAACACAGCGCGCGGCCCCTCAGCCTTCGGGCTGGTTCCGCCTTCCCCGTCTTACCGAACAGGGAAATTATACTATTTCCGCGCGGCTCGGCGGCTCACGAGCGGACCGGCCGGGTGAAGATACACTTGAATGTCAGAGACGCTTGATGCGTTTACCGATTGCCGCAGCGGTTTGGCTTGCCGGATTCTGCGCGTTTGGCCAGATGAACACTTCCGAAGTGGGTGGGCTGGTCCAAGACGCCACGGGCGGAGCTTTGCCGGGCGCGACGATCGTATTGCGCCAGGCGGAAACCGGCCAGCAGTTCGCCACGACTTCGAACACGGCGGGCGAATATCTGTTTGCCCAAGTCCCTGTGGGCGCGTATTCGATGACGGTGACCGCGACGAATTTCAAGCAGGCATCATTGGCGCGGCTCGAGCTCCATTCCGCAGACCGTGTGCGGCGCAATTTCGTGCTCGAGGTGGGCGATTCAAGCGAGGTCCTGACGATCAACGCGGACGTAGACGCGGTCCAGTTGGAATCGGCAGAAATCCGCGATGTGGTTCAGCGGCGGCAGGTAAACGATCTACCGCTGAAGGGCCGACAGTATCTGGACCTGGCGATGTTGAGCGAAGGCGTGGTCCGGCCGCCCGGCGGCACCCGCGGCGATGCGATGCAGCAGGCAGGCACGTTGATCAACGTGCTGGGCCAGCGCAGCGGCCACAACCTCTATCTGGTGGACGGCGTGGCGGTGACCGATGAGCACTTCAACAACTCGGTAATCGGGCCGTCGGTTGATTCCATCCAGGAAGTCAGCATTCAGAAGACGTCGTACGCGCCGGAATTCGGCGGAAAATCGGGCGCGATCATCAACGTCGTGACGCGCTCGGGGTCGAATGCGGTGCATGGCAGTCTGTTCGAGTTTGTTCGCAACAGCGTGTTCGATGCGAAAAATTTCTTCGATTCCGCGGGCGCACCGATTCCGCCCTTCCGCCAGAATCAATTCGGCGCCAGCTTCGGCGGGCCGGTTGTCAAGAACAAGACATTCTTCTTTTTGAGTTACGAAGGCGAGCGGATCCGGAAGTCGCTCACGCAAACGGCTTCTGTGCCGACCGCCGCGATGCGCGGCGGAGATTTTTCCGGGCTGCCGGCCATCTACGATCCCTCCGGGGCGGCGGGCGCTCAACGCGCGCCCTTCAGTGACAATCGGATCCCGTCTATGCGGCTCGATCCGGTCGGTACGGCGCTGCTCGCCCGCATCCCGCTTCCTAACCTGCCTGGCATCGCGCAAAATTTGCGTTCGACGGAGCTACAAACCACGGGCGGCAACGAAGGCAGCGCCCGCATCGACCATCAGATTTCCCAGAAAGACACGACGTACTTCCGCACGTCTCTATTCGACATACGCGAGTTCGATCCGTTCGGGTCCGGCATTCTGCAGGAAAGTCTGCTGCCGGGGTTCGGCCGCACGTTGAGCACGCATTCGATCAACGGCGTGGCCGGCTGGACGCGCGCCTTCAGCGCCAGCGTTGTGAACGAGCTACGCTTCGGGTTTCTGACGGTAGCTGGGGGGCAGGCCAGCCCCAATGCCGGAGTCCCGTTTGCCGCGCAGACGGGGCTCGCAGGCGTCACCGCCGATCCCCGCGACGCCGGATACCCCCAGGTTTCGTTCGGCGGCCAGTTCAACACGATGGGCGATCCCGCTTTATTCACCTTCCGCCACAATCGCGACTTTGAGCTCTACGATAACCTGACCTGGCACACCGGCCGCCACACGGTCAAGTTCGGCGGGTATGCCATGCATTTCGATTTGCGCACCGAAAACCCGAATGGGGCGCGCGGAATTTTCTCTTTCACGCCACGCTGGACTTCCTCGGCGCCCGGTCTCGCCGACGGCAGCGCGTTCGGCGATTTTCTACTCGGATATCCAACCACCGCGCAAGCCGGGCTGGGCCGCGCGGCCATCGACGGCAGTACGAATTGGACGCACTTTTATGCGCAGGATAGCTGGCAGATGCGGCCGGGTCTCAAGATCGAAATCGGTTTGCGGTATGAATTCAACCAGAACATGACGGATGCGGCGAACCAGATCGCGGCCATCGATACATCCGTGCCAGGCGGCCGTTTCGTGATTGCCGGCGAGTCTCCGCCCGATTCGAATCCGCTGCTTGGCTACATTCCGGTACCGTACGTGACCGCGGCATCAGCCGGCTGGAACAACAGCCTGCTGGTCTCGCGGCCGTTGCGCGTGGCGCCGCGCGCGGGCGTGGCGTGGCAGCTTCCGGGCAGTTCGAAAACCGTGGTGCGCGCGGGCTTCGGCATTTACCCCAATCAAGCGGCGTACAGCATCGTGACGAATCTGGCGCAGAACCTGCCGTTCTTCGTCACCAAAACGATCAGCTCGACGCCGACGCTCTCTCCCAGCTTCAACACCGAAAATGCGCTAACCGCGAATACGGTCGGCACGGTTGGCGGCAGCGACCTGGATCACGAGTATCAGATCGAATACAACGAGGTGTGGAACTTCAACCTCGAACGCGAAGTGAGTGCGAGCACCGTGCTTACGCTCAGCTATATAGGTTCCCGCACCGTGCACGCCGACAGCGGCACGGTTTTGAACGTGCCGCAGCCCGGCCCTGGGACGATTGCAGCGCGCCGACCGATTCCGCAATTGAGCCAGATCGCCGATATCCGCTGGAACGGCTGGGCCTCGTACAATGCCTTGACGCTCGGCGCGAAGCGTCGCATGGCCAAGGGCCTGATGTTCGATGCCAATTGGACCTGGTCGCATTCGATCGACGACGCGTCGGACCCCGGCACTACTCTGAATGAAGCCAACATCGCGCAAAACGTCTACGATCTCAAGGCGGAAAAGGCCAGTTCGAGCTTTGACCATCGCCAGCGTGTCGCAGTGAGCTTCATCTATGAAGTCCCGCTGCCGAAAAATGCGGACCGTTGGATGCAGGCACTGTTTGCACAGTGGCAGGCGGGCGGCAGTTTCACCGCGCAATCGGGCGCGCCTTTCACAGTGAACGTCGCGAGTGATCAGGCAAATATCGGCGCCGGGCCGGCGCAGCGGCCCGACAGCGCGGGAAACCCCAATGACGGTCCCAGAACGCCGCAGCAATGGTTCAACACTTCGGCTTTCACGCTGCCCGCGCTATACACGTTCGGCGACGCGCCGCGGAACGCAATAATCGGACCCGGACTGGAAGAAGTGGATCTTTCGCTCCAGAAGACGATTCCGCTGCGCGAAAACACCCGCCTGCAATTTCGAGCCGAGGCCTATAACCTGTTCAATCATACGAATTTCAACATTCCGAACCGTATCGCCTTCACTCCTAACTTCGGCAGCATCTCGAGTGCAATGGATTCGAGGCAATTGCAACTGGCTTTGAAGTTGGCGTTTTGAGAAGCGGCCGGCGACGCGAGCGCCGCCGGCGCCACTTATTCGGCGAAGACCAGCCTGGTTTTGGTGCCCCCGACGTGAATTTCCTGAATGTGCATCTTGCCGTCGGCGTGGTCGAGACGGACAGTGGTGCTTCCGTATTTGTTGTCGCTGGTCTCGACTTTGACGGGAACCTCACATTCGGTTTTGGCGTTTCGAACGACGGCATTCTGATCGACAACGCTGACCTGATACTCGCCCGGAGCAAGCGTCATCGCTCCCAGAAGTGCCGGCTCGTACAACCGGAACGAATATGCTTTGGTCCCGGCCGCCGCCAGTCCAGTCGTCGCAAGTGCAAACAGTAGAAGTTTCTTCATCACAGTTCCTCTCCGAGATTGGTTTCGCGATCTGTTTTCAGGATGCGGTCCGCCGGCGGCGTTTCAGGAGTGTGGAGCGGTTAGCTTACGGTAAGCGGGCGGCGGCTATAATGGGAGACCGATTCCGCCGCAGGTACGGGAGGTGCCGATGGCCAGACTCACACTCGTCCTAGCCAGCCTGATCGCATGCGCGCCGGGGTTCGCGCAGCGGCCGACCAATCCAGCTCTGCTGATCCCGCAGAACGCACCGGAACTGGATTACCAGGCAGTGGCCGATGAACTGACGCTTCCAGCAGGGGTGACGATGGGCGCGCCCGCCGCGGTGGCGTTCGACGCCAAGCGACATATGTGGCTGCTCAATCGAGGGCCGCAGCCGGTGATGGAATTCGATGAGAACGAGCACTTCCTTCGATGGCTGGGCGAAGGGCTGTTTACGCGAACGCACGGTTTGCGCCTGGATCGCGAGGGCAACATCTGGGTGGCGGATGTGGGCGCGCATATTGTGGTCAAGCTCAGCCCGCAAGGACAGACGCTGCTTACGCTTGGCGCGAAGGGGCAGGCCGGCGACTGGAATGAGACCGAGCATCATCTCCGGGAGCCGAACGACCTGGCCTTCGGGCGCAATGGAGACATCTTCGTGGTCCAGGGGCACACGCCCGGGCGCGGCGATCCGCGCGTGCTGAAGTTCGACAAAGACGGCAAATTCATCAAATCGTGGGGCGGGTACGGCGAGGAGACCGGGAAGTTTAACGTGGCGCACGGGATCGCGGTCGACGCCAAAGACCTGCTCTGGGTGGCGGACCGCGAAAACCAGCGCATCCAAATTTTCGATCAGGACGGGGCGTTTGTCCGGCAGATCAAATTTGCCGGTTTGCCGTGCAGCCTCGCGATTGGAGACCGCGACATTTACATGGTGAACGGCTTCGCCGGCCAACTGTTACGGCTAGACCTGAATGGGAAGGTGCTCGCCGCCACGGGCAAGCCGGGCAAAGAACTGGGAGAGTTCGGCGAAGCGCACTTCATCGCGGTCAGCCCCCAAGGCGAGATTTTCGTCGCCGACACCGTCAAGCCGGCGCTGCATAAATTCGTCAGGAAGTAGGCCGCGTGCGCCGCCGATGAGGCTTGCAGTAAGCTGGAGAACATGCGCGCCATTCGCCTCAGGACTGCCCTAGTTGTATTCGCTTTGCTTCCGTTGGCGGCTGCGCCGGGGCTGCGCGCCGATGCGCCAAGCCGGCAACAGCTTGAAAATGCGACCGAGGTCCACAACGAAATCCAGGTGGTGGCGGGCAGCGAAGCGGCGGTGCCGGAGTATTTTCCATCTTTCCTGGAATACCAGGACCTAATCATGTTTCATCCCAAGTTCGGGTATTACGGGAGCGGGCGCGTCAGCTTCTCGGCGGATTATCAAACCTTTCCGATCGTGCTGTCTCCCTATTTCGGGCAAATGATCGCGCAGCAGATCTACCACATGTGGGACGGGATGCGCGGCAGCGGCAGTCTCGGCGTAAAGGATCGGTTCACGATCGCAGAATTCGGCGCGGGCGATGGCGCAATGGCCGAGCAGATCCTGACGTACCTGGAAGAGCGAGCGAAGGAGGACTCGAGCTGGCGAGAATTCTCGGAGCAGACTGTGTATGTGTGCTACGACCGCTCGCCGGCATTAAGCCAGGCACAGCGGAAGCGCAATGCGCGGTTCGGGAGCCGGTTCGAAGCGCGGGAGGCGGACGCGACCGACCCCACGTCGACGATCGCGCCGGGAAGCTTAAAAGGGATTGTGCTATCGAACGAACTGCCCGACGCCTTCAGCGTTCATAAAGTGATTCTGTCCGCGAAGGGGACGGCGGAGGTGGCGTTCGTGGTTCCATCACTGCCGGCGAAGGACTGGAACAAGATCAAGAACTGGGCGCCGCCGGCTGTAGTGGAACAGGTTATGGCAGCCAATGAAGCGATCCAAAACAAGTTCTTCGGCGACAAGCACGAGAATTCGGTCTACTTGAGCCGAGCCACTTTCACGGCTCTGCTGGAAGCGCTCGTGTCCACGAAAGAGTACGAAGCGACCGTACAGCCGCTCGATTTTCACGAAGTATATGTGCCGGCGCGCGCGATTCCGGAACTGGCCGGGCACATCCAGCGCTACGCGCATCTCTATTCCGAGGAACTGGCAAAAGCGAATCGCGGGGT
>Ga0335079_10001003_pt1 | contig 32029 bp, 23 predicted proteins | sample Lox_Sample_33_FD_206719 | JGI IMG/M metagenome (GOLD analysis project Ga0335079, IMG submission 206719) | Soil microbial communities from Loxahatchee National Wildlife Refuge, Florida, United States - Lox_Sample_3.3 | ecosystem: Environmental > Terrestrial > Soil > Wetlands | place: USA...
TGGTGGCGCGGCTCGGGCGTCGCAAGCGCATGCGGGTTGCGGAGCTGCTCTACATCGGCGATCGCCGTTTCTTCTGGGAGAACCGGCTCCTGGCCCAGGCGGCACTGGCGGCCGCCATGGGCGCGGTGGCGGTCTCCGTGGACCTGCGCTTCGCGGACGGAGTCCGACCGCCGGCCGCCATCCGGAGGCCCAAGCCGCGCATCTTCAGGCCCTCGAGGCCCGACATCCCACCCATCGCCATCGACGGGCTCTACTCCGAGCTCATGATGCTCTGAGGCGCGGCGCGCCCCTCGCTCCGGCTACTCCGAGTGGAAGACGGCGCGCTTGTCGCGCCAGCCGCTCCGGATGGCGAGGTACTCCTGGTTGTCGAGGAGGAGCTCCCGCGACACCTCGCGGATCGCCTCCTCCTCTGCCACCGAGATGGAGCCATCGGCAGCTGCCACCGCGAACATGCAGTGGAGGAGCTCCCTCTTCTGATCCTCGTTCGCCAGATCGCGGAACTCCCGCGCCGCCAGGAAGTTGTGCGTCGCGCCGAGCATCCGGTTCTCCGCCTTGGCGATGGCCACCGCCAAGGCGGCCTGGGCCCGCGGCAAGCCACCCAGCACCTCGACCTGCCGCTCCATCTCCTCGGTCTCGGCCTCGCTCACGTGCAGGTCGACGTCGGCGACGCGCGCCAGCAGGAACGCGAAGAGCGCCAGGTAGCGCGCTCGCGCCGGGTCCATCGAGTTCAGCTGGCGCTCGATGCGGTGGATCGCGTCCGAGTCGTCGGGGCGGGTGCTGCGGGGGACGAGTCCGAGCCATTCGAGGATCGACATTCCTTCGCTCCCGGCCCGGCGGCCTACAGTCCCAGTCTCTCGAGGAAGTAGGGGAGCATCCTCCGCCACCACGGCCAGTCGTGGTTCACGTCATGCCCCCAGTAGTCGAACCACGCTGGGACCGCCTTTGCCTCGAGGATGGCTTGCAGGGCGCGCGTGTCCCGGAGGCAGTCCTCCTCCCAGGCCCCCTGGCCGACGGCGAAGACGATGCTGCCGCGCCGGTACCGTTCGAGGTACCGGGGGTCGGTGAGGCCGGCCAGGTAATAGAGGGGGCTGTGGAAGTAGACCTGCTCGTCGCAGAAGTCTCCCACGAAGCTGCGCGTGTCGTACAAGCCCGAAAGGCCGATGACGCCGTCGAAGACGTCCGGTCGCCGGAAGTAGAAGTTGGCGGAGTGGAACGCACCCATGCTGCACCCGCTCGTCCACATCGCCTGCCGCCCGGTCAGGCGTCGCACGAAGGGGATGACCTCGTCCATGACGTAGCGGTCATACTGTCCGTGCCGGAGGGCGCGCTCGGCAGGCGGCACGGCGCGGTTGCTCCAGCTGTTCCAGTCGTTGCCGTCGACGGCGACGAACCTCACCCGCCCCCCGTCGAGGAGGTGGCCGCAGGCCTCGACCATTCCGAAGCCCTCGAAGTCGCCCACCCGGCCGTCCTGGGACGGGAAAACCACCACCGGCTGGCCCCCGGTCCCGTAGACCCTGAGGTCCATGTCCCTCGCCATGCTCTTGCTGAACCACCTGTGATGCTCGACGTGCATCTTCTCTCCCGCGTGGGTGCCTGGCTCAGGCCTTCTGCTGGATCAGGGCAGCGGCCTCCTCGAGGATCCCGAGCTCGTCCGCCCGCAAGACGAATCCGTAGTTCCCGATGGCCGCGCTGAAGACGTCGTTGATGCGCTCATGGTGCACGACCAGGTCGCCCAGCGTTCCCAGGACCTCGTCCAGGCCGAGCGCGTAGCGGTAGCGGGCCTTGCGACCGACGTAGGCCACGTACCAGGGACGGGTGGGCGCGTTCTCGACCCGTCCTCGCACCACGAGGTTCGCCCACTCTCGGTAGAGGTCCATGTCGTTCTGGTAGTTCCACATGTCGACCGTCAGCCCCCCGGGCGGCCGGACGTTGACCTCCAGGGCCAGGAGCCCGCCGTCGGGGACGCGGAAGAACTCGAAGTGAAAGAACCGTTCCCGCACTCCGAAGCTCTGCACCAACGCCCGCCCCGCCGCCAGCAAGTCGGGAGCGATCTCGCGCTCGGTGTAGTACCAGATGTCGGTGTCCTCGTTCACCACCTCCATGATGCCGCGGCTGTAGCGGAGCGAGGCGTCGAAGACGACCTTGCCGTCACGATCGGCGAGGCCGTCGTAGGTGACGATGCTTCCCTCGACGAACTCCTCCAGGATGAACTCCACCTGGGACCGCGACGCCAGGAAGGCGTCGAGCTGCCGCTCGTCGTTGATCTTGAAGGTGCTCGCGGCCCCCACCCCCACGTCCGGCTTGGCCACCACTGGGTAGCCCACCCTTCGCACGAAGGCGCGGACGGCGGCGGGATCGACGGCGAGCTGGCCGCGGGCGGCGCGGATCCCGGTCTGCTCGAAGACCTTCTTCATCTCGCTCTTGCGCTTGATGCGGCGCATGTCGGCCGGCCGCAGCCCCGCGATGTTGAAGTCCTCCCGGAGCCGCGCCTCGGCCTCGAGCCAGTGCTCGCTCATGGAGTCGAGCCGATCGAGCTTTCCGTGCTTGAAGGTGAGGTAGCCGAGGCCCTTCAGGAGCTCGTCGTAGCGCTCCATGTCGGAGACGCGGTAGTACTCGGTGAGCGATGCGCGCAGGTCCGGGCGCAGACGGTCCCACTGCTCGTCGGCGATTCCCAGAACGGTCGCTCCCACCTCCCTCAGGCGGACGCAGAAGTTGTAGAAGTTGAGGGGAAAATGCGGCGAGAAGAAGACTACGTTCACGGACCGCGCTCCTTTCTCCGTCGACTCACTGATTAGCAGATCCGGGCCTTTCCTTGCGCTCCTTCGGCAGGTTGGCGCCCGCGGTCCGCCGTCTTCTACCCCGTCGGCCGGCGGGCGTCCCGGCCGGCGCGCCGGGCTTGCACGCGAGCCGGGGGCGGCGACGGCGCGCGCTCGTTTCGGCTGTGGCCGGGGCGCCAGCGGGAGTATTCTCCGCTGTCATGCGAGACCGCGCCTACGACCACGTTCCCTTCCGCGTCGCCGAGATCGAGCACCGGTACGGACCCCAGGTCCACATCGTCGCGAACCCGTTGCTCCTCGGGCAGCTCGCCACCCTCTGTGCGAAGACCACCCGCCAGCCCGCCATCAACCGGCTGGTGCGGCTCCTCTATGACGACCTCATCCGCACCGTCATCGCCGCGGAGTTCCCCCGGCGCCGGGTCGCGGTCCCGACTCGGATGATCGACTCCTCGCCGCAGGCGATCTTCGAGGGCGAGGTAATCGACCCCAACGTTCGCGCGGTAACGGTGAACATCGCCCGGGCCGGCGCCCTTCCCTCGCAGTGCGCCTACGACCTGCTCAACGAGACGCTCGACCCCGCACTCGTTCGGCAGGATCACATCATCATGAGCCGGATGCTGGGCCCGCACGAGGAGGTGGTGGGGGCGGGCATCGGCGGCATGAAGATCGGTGGCGACGTCGACGGGGCCTTCCTCCTCTTCCCAGACCCGATGGGCGCGACCGGAAGCTCGCTCGCCACCGCCATCGAGACCTACAAGAAGAAGGTCCCGGGAACGCCGCGGCGCATCGTCAATGCCCATCTCATCGTCACCCCCGAGTACCTGAGGCACATGACGCAGGCACACCCCGAGGTGGCCGTCTATGCTCTGCGCCTCGACCGGGGCCTGTCGGCTCCCGACGTGCTCGAGACGGTTCCGGGAACGCGGTGGGACGAGGAGCGCGGCCTCGACGGCCACCAGTACATCGTCCCCGGTGGCGGTGGCTTCGGCGAGATTCTGAACAACGCCTTCGTCTGATCGCCGGCCGTCGGCAAGGCCCCGGGGGCGGTTCAGACCCGCACCTCGCGGTCGTAGGGCCTGCCCAGGGCCGCCGGGCCTAGCTTGCGCGACCTGCGGGCGAGCGCCAACACCAGGATGACGAGCACGTACGGGAGCATGACCGCGAATTCGTACGGGAAGTGGATGCCTCCCACCTGGATCGAGAGCTGGAAGGCCTGCGCCAGGCTGAAGAGGAGCGCTCCACCCATGATCCCCCACGGACTCCAGCGCCCGAAGTACACTAGGGCCACGGCGATGAAACCCCGGCCGGCCACCAGGTCGTCCGCGAACATCTTCGCCTGGCAGAGCGACAGGTAGGCGCCCCCGATCCCGGCCATGGCCCCTCCCAGGACGAGCGCCTGGTAGCGCACCCGGGGCACGCTGATGCCCATGGTGTCGGCGGCTCTCGGATGGGTGCCGACGGCCCGCAGGCGCAGTCCCCAGGGAGTCTGGTGGAGCAGGTAGGAACTCGCCGGCACCGCGAGGAAGGCCAGGTAGACGACCGGGTTGTGGTCGAACAGGATTCCCCCGAGCAGCGGGATCCGGGAGAGGCCCGGCACGGGCCACGTGGCCACGCCGCCCACGCCGGTGACCCCTCCGACGAAGTGGCGAAACGCAGTGCCCGCCACCCCGCCGGCCAACAGCTGCAGGCCGATCCCGGCGATGCCCTGCGGCGCGCGGAAGGTGACCGTCACGAGCGCGAACAGGAGGCCGAGCAGGGCGCCCCCCGCGGCGGCCAGGGCAAAGCCGACGAGGTTCGTGAAGGGGGCGATCGGGCCCGAGCGGATGAAGTAGGGGGCGAGGAAGGCCAGGAAGGCCCCCATGCTCATGACCCCGTCGCAGCCCAGGTTGAAGACGCCCGCCCGCTGGTTGAAGTTCTCCCCGAGCGCCGCGAGCAGGAGCGCCACCGAGAAGGGCACGCCCAGCGAGACGATGTCGTAGACCATGTGCCCCGCGCTCACGGCCCCTCCTCGGCGGAGGCGGCGGGCGACCTCGCCAGGCCGAGGCGGCGGAAGAACCGCGCCGCCCTCTCCTGCGCGTACGGGTTGTTGAGGTACATGTTCGCCGAGACGATGGCGAGGATGATCGCTCCCTGCAGGACGAGGATCATGTTCGCCGGCACTCCCTCGGCGCGCTGGGTCATGTCGGCTCCGACGAGCAGCAGGCCGAAGAAGGCCGCGGCCGGGACGATGCCGGCGGGGTGGAGCCCGCCGAAGAGGGCCACCACGATCCCGGCGAACCCGTAGCCGGAGGAGATGGCCTCGATGGCCCGGTGGTGCACCCCCAGCACCTCCACCGCCCCGGCCAGCCCGGCGAAGCCTCCGGCGAACAGCATGGCGACGACGAGCGAGCGCTCCACGCGCACGCCCGCGTAGCGAGCGGCCTTGCGCCCGGCGCCGGCGGCGCGCATCCGGTACCCGAGCGTGGTCCTCCACAACAGGAGCCAGGTGAGGAACGCCAGGGCGAGGGCCAGCAGGAGCCCGGAGTGCAGGCGCGTCCCGGGCACCAAGCGATCGAGCCAAGCGGCGCGGGGGATGCGCATCGACTGCGGGGTTCCCGAGCCGGTCATGAGCTCGGCGGGGTCGATCATCGGGCCCCGGAGCAGGAAGGTGTAGAGCTGGCCTGCGATGTAGTTCAGCATGACCGTGCTTAGGATCTCGTTCACGTCGAACCGCGCCCGGAGGAACCCGGCGATCCCTCCCCAGGCCGCACCGGCCAGCGCGCCCGCCGCGAGGCACGCCGGCAGCAGCACGAAGCCGGGCCACCCCGACAGCTTCAGCGCCAGGGCCGAGGACCCGAGGATGCCCATCATGATCTGACCCTCGGCCCCGATGTTGAGGATGCCGCTTCGGAACGAGATGGCGATCCCCAGTGCCACCAGGGTGAGAGGCACGGCGCGCACCAGGATCTCGGTGGCGCTGAACACGTCCCGGAGGGGACCGGAGAACACCACGCCGAAGGTGGCGAGTGGCCGGGCGCCGATCAGGGTGAGCACCAGGGTACCGGCGAGCACCGCCGCGCCGGCGGCGATGGCGATCACCGTCGCGGCGTAGAGCAGCCGGAACCACCTACTCATCCACCACCCCGGCCATGAGCAGCCCCAGCCGCTCGCGGCTCGCCTGGCGCGACGCCAGCACGTCCAGGATGCGGCCCTTGTAGATGACCGCGATCCGGTCCGACAGGTTCATGATCTCCTCGAGCTCCTCGGAGATGAGGAGGATGCCGGCCGACTCGCTCCTCAGGGAGAGCAGCTGATTGTGGATGAACTCCTCCGCACCCATGTCTACTCCCCTCGTCGGGTAGACGGCTACGAGCGCCTTCGGGCCGCGGGACAGCTCGCGAGCCAGAATGACCTTCTGGATGTTGCCGCCGGAGAGCGTGCCGGCCGCCACCGCGGTCGACGAGCAGCGGATGTCGAACCGGTCCTTCAGGGCGCTCGCGTTCCGCTGCATCTCCCCGAGGCGGAGCAACCCGTGCCGGCTGAAGCGGGCGCCGGCGAAGTCCTTGAGGACCAGGTTCTCCCTCACCGAGAAGGAAGGGACGATTCCCTCGTGGTGGCGATCTTCCGGGATGTAGCCCATGCCCCGGTCGATGATGACGTGCGGAGAGGCGCGCGAGATGTCCTCTCCGTCGAAGCGCACGCTTCCCGACTCGACCGGCCGCAGGCCCGCGACGGCGTCGGCCAGCTCGCGCTGGCCGTTTCCGGAGACGCCCGCCAGACCGAGGATCTCGCCGGCGCGAAGCTCCAGGTCCAGGCCGTCGAGGGCCAGGTGGCCGCGGTCCCCGCGGACCTTGAGGCCCTCCAGGGAGAGAATCACCCTCCCGCCGGCGCCGCCGCCCTCGTTCCTCGGCAGGGTTACCTCGCGACCGGTCATGAGCGCCGCCAGCTCGGAGGTGGAATGGTCGGCGGTGTTCCCGTTGAAGGCGACCTCGCCGTGGCGCAGGATGGTGACGCGGTCGGAGACTGCCTTCACCTCGTTCAGCTTGTGGCTGATGAAGATGAGGGAGAGCTCCGAGGTCATGCGCTTCAGCCGCCCCAGCAGGTCGTCGGTCTCCTGCGGGGTGAGCGCCGAGGTGGGCTCGTCGAGGATGAGGAGCCTGGCGCCCAGGCACAGGGTCTTCACCAGCTCGACCCGCTGCTGTTCCCCGACCGACAGCTGCCAGATCTGCGCGTCCGGGTTCACGGGAAGCTCGTAGTGCTCGGAGGCCTCCGTCACTCGTCGGCGCGCGTCGCGCAGATCGAGGCGCAGCCCGCGGTGGGCGGAGCGCATCCCCAGCGCCACGTTCTCGGCCACGGTCATGTTGGGCACCAGCATGAAGTTCTGGTGCACCATCCCGATCCCGTGCTCGTAGGCGTCCGCCGGGGTGCGGAAGTGCACCGGCTCGCCGTTCAGCAGGATGCGCCCCTCGTCGGGCTGGTAGAGCCCGGCGAGGATGTTCATCAGGGTGGACTTGCCGGCACCGTTCTCCCCGACGAGCGCGAGCGCCTCGCCGCGCTGGACCTCGAGAGAGATCCGCTGGCAGGCCACCACGCCCGGAAACCGCTTGGTGATGCCTTCGAGCCGGAGGTCCTGAATAGGCAGCGACGCGGTCATGGCCGACCGAGGGTGAGGCCGCCGGACGTCGCCGCGAACGCCGGAACCGCCGCCGCGCGGCGACGGCTCCGGGAGTGCGGCCGCTCCGGAGCTCCGGGCTAGAACTTGACGCTCTTCCAGTCGAGGGAGAGCTTGCCCGACTGGAAGTCGCCCTTCGCCGACTCCACCTGCTTGCGCAGCTGCGGGGTCAGCACCGGCCCGACGGAGCCGTTGAACTCGTAGACGAACCCTCCGTTCGCGAAGTTGAGCGGAATGTTCTCCCCGCCGAGCACGCCGGCCTGGCGCTTGTCGACGATGGCCTCGACCACCGGGGCGTAGTTGTAGCTTGCGGCGGCGATGACCTTGAAGGACTCGGGGACCTTGAGCTGCGCCACGTCCTGCCCGACCCACCAGATGGGCTGATCCTTGTAGGTGGCGACGGCGCGCAGCGCACCCACCGCCTGCTGCGAGGAGCCGGTGAGCACGTCCGCGCCCGCCTTGACCTGGGTGTGGGCCAGCTCGGCGGCCTTCACGAAATCGCCGAAGCTGCCGGTGTGGGCCACCTTGACCTCGGCCTTCGGGTTGGCCGCCTTGACGCCGAGCACGAAGCCGCGGTCGTAGCGGGCCGCGTCCCCGCCGTCGACCGGTCCCACCAGGCCGACGACGTTGCTCTTCGTGACCGCGCCGGCGATGAGGCCGTTCAGGTAGCCGGTTTGCTCGCTCTGGGGCATGTAGGTGAAGACGTTCCTTGGCCCGACGTCGGCGCTCGTTCCAAAGACGAAGGTGGTCTTGGGGAACTCCTCCGCCATCTCCAGCACCAGGTTCTTGTACTGGGCGCCATGGGCGATGATGACGTCGAACCCCTTGGAGGCGTACTGGCGCGCGGCCGATCCGGCGTCGACCGGCTTCATCTTCTCGCTGTAGCTGTACTCCACGAGCTCGTTGCCGTACTTCTTCTGGACCGCGGAGATGGCGTCGTGCATCGCCTGGCACCAGCCCTTGTCGTCCACCGTAGACTCGACGATGAGGGCGATGCGCACCTTGGACTTCGGTGCCGCCGCGGTGCCGTCGAACGTGATGAAGAGCGCCAGGAGGGCGAACAGCATCTTCCGCATGTGGAGTCTCCTCTTCGAGTGGGAAAACGAGCGAGCGAATCTATCGGAATTCCAACCGCCGAACCACCGCGACGGGAACGCGCGGGCGCAGCGTTTTCCCCGTCGCTCGCCCGACCGCGGCCGTCGGGCCCCGAGAGGGCATGAAGCGGCCCCTCCCCTCCCTTCCGCAGGTGGTCGTTGCATGTCCCGGGCCAGCAGGGCCGACGGAGCTGCGTCTCGATTGGCGGCCTTTCGCGCCCAAGTCGGCGGCACCTGGTCGGTCCCGCAGGCGCGGCTGCACGAGATCCAGGCAGCGCCGCGGGGAGCGGCCGAGTGGGGGAGCCTCCCCCCCCCGGGCGCCGAACTTTCGTTGGGTGGCAGCGGGCCTCGCAGGGGCGATAAGAGGTACGCCGTGTCCGTCAGCGCCTTCGACCTCTTCCGAATCGGGATCGGCCCTTCCTCCTCACACACGGTCGGGCCCATGAAGGCGGCGCGTCGCTTCGCCCTCCGCCTGCGCGAGGAGGGGAGGCTCCCGGCGGTCGAGGGCCTGCGCGTCGAGCTCTACGGGTCGCTCGGGGCCACCGGCCGCGGGCACGGGACGGACGGGGCGGTGCTCCTCGGCCTGTTGGGCGAGAGCCCGGAGGATGTGGACCTGGCGACGGCGCCGGCGCGCGTCGCGCGCGTGCGCGAAGCCCAGTCGATCGCGCTCCTGGGCGAGCGCGTGGTCCGGCTGGACCCCGATCGGGACCTCCTCTTCGAGGTCCGGGCCCTCCCCTTCCACCCGAACGCGCTTCGCTTCACCGCGCTCGACGGCAGCGGCTCCGTCCTCCTCTCCCGGGTGTGGTACTCGGTCGGCGGCGGGTTCATCGTCGACGAGGACGAGGTGCGGGTCGGCAAGCCCTCCGGGCGCTCCGCCGCGCTGCCGTTCGAGTTCGGCAGCGCCGCCGAGCTGCTCGGCCACTGCGCGAGCGCGGGCCTGCCGGTCTCGGGGGTGATGGCGGTAAACGAGCGCACGCGGCTCTCCGAGGCGGAGCTTCGCGCCGGACTGCTGCGCATCTGGGAGGTGATGCAGGACTCGGTGCGCAGGGGGTGCGCGGCCGGGGGCGTCCTCCCCGGCGGCCTCGAGCTGCCGCGGCGCGCGCCCGCCATCCACCGCCGCCTGCAGGTCCGCTCGGGAGAGACCTGGGACGGGCTCGAGGCGCTCGAGTGGGTCACGCTCTGGGCGCTCGCCGTGAATGAAGAGAACGCCGCCGGGGGGCGCGTCGTGACGGCTCCTACGAACGGGGCGGCCGGGATCCTGCCCGCCGTCATGCACTATCACCGAGCCTTCGTCCCCGGCGGATGCGACGACGACATGCCCCGCTTCCTGCTCGCGGCGGCGGCCATTGGGTCGCTCTACAAGGAGAACGCTTCCATCAGCGGCGCCGAGGTCGGCTGCCAGGGCGAGGTGGGCAGCGCCTGCTCCATGGCGGCGGGCGCACTCTGCGAGCTTCTCGGCGGCACGCCGGCACAGGTGGAGAACGCCGCCGAGATCGCGATGGAGCACAACCTCGGCCTCACCTGCGACCCGATCCGCGGGCTGGTCCAGATCCCGTGCATCGAGCGGAACGCCATCGCGGCGGTGAAGGCCATTCACGCGGCGCGCATGGCACTCCAGGGCGACGGCTGGCACTTCGTCTCGCTCGACCAGGTGATAAGGACGATGCGCGAGACCGGGGCGGACATGAAGGACAAGTACAAGGAGACCGCGCGTGGCGGCCTCGCCGCCTCCGCCTCGAGCGCCACCGTCGACCTGCCCGAGTGCTAGACCGTCGCCGTCGCTAGACGTCCGGCTGGGTCTCGGCGGTGACGACCGCCTCCTGGTCGGCGACGTCGATCCCGCGCGGCAGCACCAGGTTGAGGAGGATGCCGACGTAGGTGGCGAGCGACATCTCCCCCAGTTCCACCGATCCGAGGTGGATCCTGGCGCCGCCGATGCCGATGACCAGGATCACCGAGGTGATGATGAGGTTGCGCTTGCTCGCGAAGTCGACCCTGGCGTCCACGAGCATGCGCAGGCCGGCGGCGGCGATGATCCCGAAGAGCAGGATGCAGATCCCGCCCATCACCTGCGTCGGGATGCTGCGGATGAGAGCGCCCACGGCGGGGAAGAAGGACAGGGCGATGGCGAGCACCGCGGCGCCACCGATCACCCAGACGCTGAAGACTCGGGTGATGGCCATGACGCCGATGTTCTCGCCGTAGGTGGTGTTGGGAGGGCCACCCACCAGACCGGCGAAGGCGGTGGCCACGCCGTCACCGCCGAGCGAGCGGTGGAGGCCCGGGTTCTTCATGAAGTCCTTGCCCACCACGTTCCCCGTCACCACCAGGTGGCCGATGTGCTCGGTGATCACCACTAGCGAAATCGGAGCCAGGGTGAGCATCACGCCCAGGTCGAACTTGGGGAAGACGAAGTGCGGGACGGCGAACGTCCGGGCCGCGGTCACGCCGCCCAGGTTCACCTGGCCGGCGACGAGCGCCACCGCGTACCCGCCGATGATGCCGATGAGGACGGGGATGACGCCCAGGAACCCCTTCAGGAACACCGCTGCCAGGATGGCGATGACGAGCGCAGCGAGCGCCACACGGAAGAACTCTGGGTGGTAGGTGCCGGTACCGCCCTGCATCGCCATCACGTTGACGGCGACGCCGGCGAGACCGAGCCCGATTACCATGACCACCGGCCCGATCACCACGGGCGGGAGGAGCTTCTCGATCCATTCGCTGCCGAACTTGGCGATGGCGAGCGACACCAGGATGTAAACGACACCGACGGTCACGCAGCCCCCCATGGCCAGCGCGATGCGGTCGTCGGGGGCGACCTGTCCGGGCTTCACCGCCAGGATGCCGGACAGGGCGGCGATGAAGGCGAAGGACGAACCCAGGTAGGCCGGGATCTTGCCCTTCGTCACCGCGATGTAGAGCAGCGTGCCCACGCCGCTCGAGAACAGCGTCACCGAGGTGTCGAGCCCCACCAGAAAGGGCACGAGCACCGTGGCCCCGAACATGGCGAAGAGGTGCTGCAGCGACAGCGGAACGGACTGGAGGAGTGGGACTCGCTCGTCCACGCCGATGGTGCGTGCGCGCATGGGATCTCCTGGGCGGGCCACGATCGGAAGGAACGCCCGCTGCGCCGGAAGGCCCACCTTCCGGCGCAGCGCGGATCGAGAGCAGGCTAGTGGATGACCCACTGCACGAGGACCTGCGGCGACGAGACCGTCTTCTGCAGCCCGTTCACCGGGTTCTGGTAGCAGTGGATGTACCACTCGGTGCCGAAGTAGAGGCGGTCGCGCCGTCCACCGACGAGGCCGAGCAGGTCGATCATGAGCTCGGGCTGGGCCAGGACGTCGATGTGGCCGTTCGGGTTCTCGAAGATGTCGACGAAGCCGGTGAAGAGCCAGGGAATCGGGCCGGTGCTGAACGGCAGCGTCCAGAACGGGCTGAACTGCCAGGTGTTCTGGTACTGCGTGAAGCCACCGGTGATGGCGCTGTAGCGCCAGTAGAAGTTCATGCCGACGTTCAGGTACCCGGGCAGCTGGAAGTCCATGCCCACGCCGGCGAGGTAGGCCTGGAACCCGTAGGTCTGGTTCACCTCGAAGGCGAGGCCGTAGTTCCGGATGAACCCGAGGACGGGGTTCTTGTCGCCGAGGAGGCGGTTGATGAACACGCGCGGGTGCCACTCGGCATAGAGCTCGGCATTCGTTCCGGTCCCGTTCAGGTTGTTGCCGCTGTAGAAGTCGGCGAAGAAGAAGCTGTCGCCGTATTTCCACTCAGTGAAGTTGTTGAAGGTCAGCGTCATCATCTCCCGGCTCGGCGGGTTGTAGCCGAGCAGGTTGTCGTTGAAGGCCCACCCGTAGAGGAACTGCATGTTGGTGGTGGTGAATCCAATGAACTCCTTCTCCACGTCGGTCTGCGCCACCGCGCGCGACGGCGCGGATGCGAGGGTGGCGGCGGCGACGACGGCGATTGCGGCGAACTTGACTCGATGTGTAATCACGGGAAGCCCCTCCGAGGCTTGGCAAAGAACGGCTCGTTCTACAGTTTCGGAACGGTCCCGACAAGCGCAACCTGACGGCTCGCCGCGTCGGCGTGGCCTGCGCGCCTAGCGTGCAGGCGGTTGAGCGCCGATCGTGCAGGACCCCGGCACAGCGCTTGCGTGGACTCCGCCGGACGGCCTCCCCCACCCGGCGCACCCCCCGACCCTCAGGGCGGGCGCTCCCAGGCTCCGGCGTGCACCGCCGCAGCCTCGTCCTCGAGCAGCGGGCCCACCACCTCGACTCGGCGCTGGCCGGAGGCGAAGACGGCACGGCAGGGCAGGTCCAGGGTGGGGTTCTCGGGATGAGCGCCGGTGATCTCCCGGAGGCGCCGCTCGCTCAGGCCGTAGACGACGCGCCCGATCCCCGACCAGTAGGCCGCCCCGGCACACATCGCGCAAGGCTCGGCGGAGCTGAACATGGCGCAGGAGGCGAGGAATTCGGGGCGATAGGCCTGAGAGGCGCGCGTGGCGAGCAACCGCTCCGCGTGGGCCGTCATGTCCTGCGCTGGCAGGTAGCCGTTCTCCTGTTCCAGGAGGACCTCACCCGCCGGCCCCACCAGGATGGCGCCGAAGGGGTGATTCCCGTGCTCGCGCGCGCGCCCGGCCACCGCCAGCGCCTGCCGCAACAGGGCCTCGTCGCTCGTCGCCCCGGCGCTCGTCGCCGATCCCGGCACCTTGCTCGCCATCCCGGCCTCGATCGAAAGGGGCTCCAATCAGCCCTGTCCCGCCCCACCGCGCCCAGCTAGTATGCCGAGCTTTGGCACCGCCGACGAGGGCCTCGAGATCGTGACCGCTCCCCGGCTGCAGCTGGAGCACATCACCAAGCGCTACGGGACGCTCTTGGCGAACGACGACGTGTCGCTCGTCGTCCAGCCAGGCGAGATCCACTCGGTGCTGGGAGAGAACGGGGCCGGCAAGTCCACGTTGATGAAGATCATCTACGGCGCCGTCCGCCCGGACGCCGGGGTGATCCGCTGGAACGGGGAGCCGGTCCAGATCCGCAACCCGCACCAGGCGCGCGAGCTCGGGATCGCGATGGTGTTCCAGCACTTCTCGCTCTTCGACACCCTCACCGTCGCCGAGAACGTCTGGCTCGGCCTCTCGTCCAGGGTGGGACTCAAAGCCGTCACCGAGAGCATGCAGCGCAAGGCCGATGAGTACGGGCTGGAGCTCGATCCCAAGCGCCCGGTGCACACCCTCTCGGTGGGGGAGAGGCAGCGGGTGGAGATCGTTCGCGCGCTGCTCACCAGCCCCCAGCTCCTCATCCTCGACGAGCCCACCTCGGTCCTCACCCCCCAGGCCGTCGACAGGCTCTTCGTCACCCTTCGCCAGCTCGCAGCCACCGGCTGCTCGATCCTCTACATCAGCCACAAGCTCGACGAGATCCGCACCCTCTGCCACCAGTGCACGGCGCTGCGCGCCGGGAGGGTCACCGGCACCTGCGACCCCATGCAGGAGACGACGACCAGCCTCTCTCGTCTCATGATCGGGATCGCCCCCCCGAAGCTCATCCACCGGGAGCCGCAGCCGGGCGCGCTGGCGCTGCGCGTCCGGGAGCTGACGCTCCCGCGGCACGATCGCTTCGGAGTCAACCTGGAGAGGATCTCCCTCGACGTCCACGAGGGAGAGATCGTCGGCATCGCCGGCGTGTCCGGCAACGGCCAGCAGGAGCTGCTGGCGGCGCTCTCCGGCGAGGATCCGCGCCCCGACCCGGACGCCGTCGAGCTCTTCGGCACCGGCATAGGACGGATGACCGCAGGCGGGAGGCGGCGCCACGGGCTCCACTTCGTACCGGAGGAGCGCCTCGGCCGGGGGGCAGTCCCCACCCTCTCCCTCGCCCTCAACCTGCTCCTCACCCGGCGCGAGTCCCTCCGGGCACTCGGCTGGATCGACCGGGGCGCGCTGCGGAGGCAGACGGCGGGCATCCTCGACCGCTTCCGCGTCAAGGCCTCCGGCCCGGCCGCGGTGGCGAAGAGCCTCTCGGGTGGCAACCTGCAGAAGTACATCGTCGGGCGCGAGATCGACGCGGTGCCTCGGATGCTCATCGTCGCCCAGCCGACCTGGGGCGTGGACGTCGGGGCCGCGGCCCAGATCCGCGCGGAGCTCATCGCCCTGCGTGATTCGGGCTGCGCGGTGCTCGTCGTCTCGGAGGAGTTGGAGGAGCTCTTCGAGGTGACGGACCGGCTTTACGTGATATCGAAGGGCCGCCTCTCTCCCCCCATCGCCACCTCCGCGGCCAGCCGGGAGCTCATCGGCGAGTGGATGAGCGGCCTCTGGCCGGCCGAGCCCGAGGCCGCCGTCGGGGAGGCAGGGTGATCGAGCTCGAGCCGCGGCCGGTCCCGTCCCTGCAGATGAGCGTCCTCTCTCCGCTCGTGGCGCTCGTGATCACCGTGGGGCTGGCCGGCCTCCTCTTCGCGGCGCTGGGCAAAGATCCGGCCCGCGGGCTCGCGGTCTTCCTGATCGAGCCCTTCAACGGCACGCGCGCCCTCACCGAGCTCGCCCTCAAGGCCACCCCGCTCATCCTCATCTCGCTCGGGCTCTCCCTTTGCTACCGCTCCAACGTGTGGAACATCGGCGCCGAGGGTCAGTACCTCCTGGGCGCGATCGCGGGCGGGTGGCTCGCACTCTTCGTGACCGACGAGGCGATCGGAATCCACCGCTGGGCATTCTTCCCGCTCGTGACGGTGGCCGGGGCGCTCGGAGGCGCGCTCTGGGCGGGTATCGTCGCCTTCCTGCGCGACCGCTTCCACGCGAGCGAGATCCTGGTGAGCCTGATGCTCGTCTACGTCGCCAACCTCCTCCTCAGCTACCTAGTTTTCGGGCCCTGGAAGGACCCGCACGGCTTCAACTTCCCCCAGACGGTGAACTTCGCCCCCCAGACGGAGCTGCCGCGCCTCCTCCCGGGCATGCGCGTCCACTTCGGGTTCCTGCTGGCGCTCGCCACCGCCGGGGCGATGTGGGCCTTCATGTTCCGGATGCACCGCGGCATCCAGCTCCAGGTGGGAGGCCCTGCCCCCGCCGCCGCCCGCTACGCCGGCTTCTCATCGCGATCGGCCCTGTGGACCACGCTGCTGCTCTCCGGCGGTCTCGCCGGAGTGGCGGGAGCCTTCGAGGTGGCCGGGCCCATGGGACAACTCACCCCCTACGTCGCCTCCGGGTACGGGTTCACCGCCATCATCGTCGCGTTCGTGGGGCGCCTCCACCCCCTGGGGTGCGTGCTCGCGAGCGTGCTCCTCTCCATGTTCCTCATCGGCGGGGAGCTGGCGCAGTCGCGGGTCGGGCTGCCCTCGGCGCTCTCCGGAGTCTTCCAGGGGGTCCTCCTCTTCAGCCTCCTCGCCTGCGACACCTTCATCCTCTTCCGTCTGCGCTGGCGGAGGTCCGCGTGAACGAGTTCGCATCGCTCCTCGCGGCGACGCTCAACGCCGGGACTCCGCTCGCCATCGCCGGGCTCGGCCTGCTCATCAACGAGAAGGTGGGCATCCTGAACCTGGGAGCCGAGGGCACGATGCTCGTCGCCGCCTTCGCCGGCTTCGCGGTGGCCTTTCACACCGGGAACGACTGGGCCGGCTTCGCCGCCGGCGCGGTGGCCGGCGGGGCGGTGGCCGCCTGCTTCGGCTGGCTCGTCATCTGGCTCAACACCAACCAGTACGCCACCGGACTCGCGGTGAGCCTCTTCGGGGGGGGGTTCTCGGCCTTCATCGGCGTCGACTACGTGGGCAAGAAGCTGGCGGAGCGCCCGAACTACTCGGTGCCGTTCCTGAGCGACCTTCCCTTCGTTGGGCCGGCATTCTTCCGGCAGCACCCGCTGGTCTACGGCGCCATCGGCGCCGCTCTGGCGATCGCCTGGTTCCTCTACCGGACGCGCGCCGGGCTGGTCCTCCGGGCCATCGGGGAGGCCCCGGAGTCGGCCCACGCGCTCGGCTACCCGGTGCGGCGAATACGCCTGCTGGCGGTGGTCGTGGGCGGTGCCCTCTGCGGGGTGGCGGGGGCCTACTTCTCGGTCGCCTACGCGCCCCTGTGGGTGGAGGGAATGGTGGCCGGTCGCGGCTGGATCGCGCTCGCGCTCACGGTCTTCGCCACTTGGCGGCCGGCCCGCGTGCTCCTCGGCGCTTACCTGTTCGGCGGCGTCACCATGGTGCAACTCCACCTGCAGGGAATGGGCGTCGACATCGCCAACCAGCTCATGAGCATGCTGCCGTACCTCTCGACCGTCGTGGTCCTCGTCCTGATCTCGCGCAACCCGGCCTGGATTCGCCTGAACATGCCGGCCTCCTTGGGCAAACCCTTTTTTCCGAGCTTGTGATCCGCGGGGAGCGGCATAATCCGCGCTTCCCGCCACCAACCCCAACCGTTGAGGAGAACTGCGTTCATGGAAAGGCGTTCGATGATGAAGCACCTGGCCCTCTGCGTCCTCGTCGGGGCAGCGAGCCTGGTGGGGTGCGCGAAGCAAGAAGAGCCGAAGAAGCCCGAGGCGCCGGCGGCCCAGGCGGCACCGAAGCCCGAGCCTCTCAAGGTGGCCTTCGTTTACGTGGGGCCAGTTGGTGACGCCGGCTGGACCTTCGCGCACGACCTCGGCCGCAAGTACGTCGAGCAGAAGTTCGGCGACAAGATCAAGACCACCTACGTGGAGAAGGTTCCCGAGGGCCCGGACGCGGAGCGCGTCATCCGGGACCTGGTGGCGCAGGGGAACAAGGTCATCTTCGCCACCTCCTTCGGCTTCGGCGACGCCATGGAGAAGGTCGCGAGGGATCATCCGGACGTCTACTTCGAGCACGCCACCGGCTACAAGACCGGCCCGAACCTCCGGGTGTACGAGGGTCGCTTCTACGAAGACGCCTACCTCGCGGGGATCATCGCCGGCGAGATGACGAAGACAAACGTCATCGGCTTCGTCGCCTCCTTCCCCATCCCCGAGGTGCTGCGGAACATCAACGCCTTCACCCTCGGCGCCCAGAGCGTCAACCCGAAGGTGAAGACCAAGGTGGTCTGGGTGAGCAGCTGGTTCGATCCGCCCAAGGAGACCGAGGCGGCACAATCGCTCATCAACCAGCACGCCGACGTCCTCCTGCAGAACACCGACTCCACCGCGGTGCTCCAGGCGGCCGAGAAGAACGGCAAGTACGCCTTCGGCTGGGACAGCGACATGAGCGCCTTCGCCCCCAAGGCCCACCTCGGCTCCTGCCGTCTGAACTGGGGCCTCTACTACGAGAAGGCCATCAACGACGTCCTCAACAAGACCTGGAAGACGGAGACCACGAAGTGGGGCGTGAAGGAGGGGCTGCCCGAGTTCGTGTCCATCGCGGCCTTCGTCCCGGCCTCCACCAAGAAGAAGGTCGAGGACGCTCGGGAAGGGCTCAAGAACGGGACGGTGGCCGTCTTCAAGGGACCGCTCTACGACAACACCGGCAAGGAAGTGCTCGCGAAGAACGTGGTCGCCGACGACAAGTGGAACGGCGCCATCAACTTCTACGTGAAGGGCGTCGACGGGAAGGTTCCGTCGGGGAAGTGATCCGCTGAGGCGGCTCGGGGCGGGGTGCGGCCTTGGCCGCCCCCCGCCCCTGTCTCATCCGAGGAGCCGGCGGGCGAGCGCGTTGTGCCGCTCGACGAGCGGCTCGAGCTCGAGAGCGGCGAGCCGTCCCTCCCGGACGAGCACCCTGCCGTTCACCACCGTGTAGGCCGCTTGCGGCGAAGCGCAGAAGAGCAGCGACCCCACCGGATCGTGCGGCGCGCCCCCCGCGAAGGCCAGCGTCCGCAAGTCGAAGAGCGCCAGGTCGGCGCACATCCCGGGTGCCAGGTGACCGATGTCTCCCCGCCCCAGCACGCGGGCCCCGCCGCGGGTGGCGAGCTCGAGGGCGTCGCGGGCGGTCATCGCCCCGGGCCCCCGGTCGCATCCGAACGGCTCGAGTGCGGCGGCCACCCGCTGTAGGAGCATCGCCAGGCGAGCCTCGCCCACCATCTGGCCACCGTCATTGCTGGCGCTGCCGTCCACGCCCAGGCCGACGGCGACGCCCGCGTCCAACATCGCCCGGACGGGCGCGATGCCGCTCGCGAGCCGCATGTTGCTCGCCGGGCAGTGCGCCACGCCCGTCCCGGTCGACGCGAACCTGGCGATCCCCGGTCCGCCGACCTTCACGCAGTGGGCGTGCCAGACGTCCCCGCCCACCCAACCCAGGTCCTCCGCGTACTCCGCCGGAGTGCGGCCGAACCGCTCCCGCGAGTAGGCGACGTCGTGGTCGTTCTCGGCGAGGTGGGTGTGCAGGCGCACGTGGTACGCGCGCGCCAGCCGCGCCGACTCCATCATGAGGTCGCGGCTCACCGAGAAGGGCGAGCAGGGGGCGACCGCGATCTGCGTCATCGACCCGTGCCCGGGGTCGTGGAAGCGCTCGATGAGTCTCCGGGTGTCGGCGAGGATGGACCCCTCCCGCTCCACCAGCGCGTCCGGAGGCAGTCCCCCCGCGCTCTCGCCCACGCTCATCGATCCGCGCGTGGCGGTGAAGCGCATGCCGAGGGCGGCAGCCGCCTCGATGCTGTCGTCGAGGCGCACCCCGTTCGGGAAGAGGTAGAGATGATCGCTGGTGGTGGTGCACCCGGAGAGGAGGAGCTCGGCCATCGCCACCTGCGTGGAGACCCGGACCATCTCCGGGGTGAGGCACGCCCAGACGGGATAGAGGCCGCGCAGCCAGGAGAAGAGCTCCGCGTCCTGCACCCTGGGAACCGCCCGGGTGAGCGACTGGTACATGTGATGGTGCGCGTTGACGAGGCCCGGCAGCACCAGGTGGCCGCGGGCGTCGATCACCTCGTCCGCCGTCCTGGGGAGCTCGGCGGCGCGACCGACGGCCTCGACCCGATTCCCGCGGATCAGCACCGACGCGCCAGCGATCTCGGTGCGCCTCTCGTCGAAGGTCGCCACCGCCGCCGCGTCGCGGATGAGGAGCGTGGCTCCCCCGGTCTCGTCCATGTGCCTGCTTCTCCGTGCGCCGGTCTCGACGCCATACTAGCATCCTCGGCCGGGGCCGCTCGGCCCCGGTCCGGAGCGGGTGCCCGATGCTCGACGTCCACGGTGAGCGCTTGGCCGGCTTCCTCGCAGGGATGCCCTCACCCGTTTCACGTCGAGGGAACGCTCGAGCCCGAGCCTTCTCTTCGCCGGGCGGGGTGAAAGAGGACCCGGCTCTCCAGGAGGCCGGCGCGTTCCCCTCCGACGGCCGCCGCTTCGCTCACAGTCGTTCCCTCGATCGCTCCCGCACCGATCGTGAGCGCGCTCGTCTTCAGCCAGGACCTCGCGACCTGGGCCCGCCTCTCCCCAGGCGGCGGCCGACCCAGTGGCGCGTGCGCGGGCTCATGCCGGCGAGGAGGGTCCGCGCGCGGCTCGGCCCCTTCGCCGCCGGCTTCGACTAGACCGAGGAGCGCTCGATGAACGAGGAGACCTTCATGCGCCGCGCCATCGACCTCTCGCGGATCGGCATGGACCGGGGAGACGGCGGTCCGTTCGGCGCCGTCGTCGTGCGCGACGGCTGCGTCGTCGGCGAGGGGTGGAACCGGGTGACTTCCACCAACGATCCCACCGCGCACGCCGAGGTGGTGGCCATCCGCGCCGCCTGCTCGGCGCTCGGGCGCTTCGACTTGCACGGTTGCGAGCTCTTCGCGAGCTGCGAGCCCTGCCCCATGTGTCTCTCCGCCGTCTACTGGTCGCGACTCGATCGCGTCTACTACGCGAACGGCCGCGCCGACGCCGCCCGCATCGGGTTCGACGACGCCGCCCTGTACGAGGAGGTCGCCCGCCCGGTCCAGAGCCGCAGCCTGCCCATGGTTCGGCTCCTGGCCGAAGAGGCCCGAGCGGCGTTCGATGCATGGGAACGGAAGGCGGACAAGGTCCGCTACTGACGGGAACTGCCCACCCTGCCCGCCGGGCCGGGAGCTAGCCCGGCTCGAGAGCCCGGGCGCGCTCGCGCAGCTCCTCCACCGCGAAGAGCACGCGCTCCGGGGTGGCGGGCGCGTCGAGCTTCGGGCTGAGCCGGTGCTGAGCGACCGCGGCCACCGCGTCCTTGATCGCGTGAAACACCGAGATGGCGAGCATGAGCGGCGGCTCGCCCACCGCTTTAGACCTCCGGACCGTCTCCTCGGGGTTGGGGTCGCCGAGCCGCAGCGTCACCCGGAAGTCCTCCGGGACGTCGCTGCAGGCGGGGATCTTGTAGGTGGAGGGCGCGTGGGTGGTGAGCTTGCCGTCCCGGTCCCAGCACAGCTCTTCGCTGGTGAGCCATCCCATGCCCTGCACGAACCCTCCCTCGACCTGGCCCCGGTCGACGGCGGGATTGAGGGAGCGGCCGCAGTCGTGGAGGATGTCCACCCTTCGCACCTTGTACTCCCCGGTGAGGGTGTCGATCTCTACCTCCGAGACCGCCGCGCCCCAGGCGAAGTAGTAGAAGGGCCGTCCGCGGAAGCGGCTCCGGTCCCAGTGCACCAGGGGCGTGCGGTAGTAGCCGGTCGAAGAGAGCGAGACCCGGCTGCGGTGGGCCAGGGCCGCGAGCTCGGCGAAGGCGATGGCGCGACCGCCGATGCGGACCTGCCCGCGCTCGAAGACCGCGTCACCGGCGCGGCCCCCGAGGCGCGCGGCGGCCACCCGCGCCATCCGCTTCTTGATGGCCCGGGCGGCCGCCTCGGCAGCCTTCCCGTTCAGGTCGCTGCCGGCGGACGCCGCGGTGGGCGAGGTGTTCGGGACCTTCTCGGTGGTGGTGGCGGTGACCTTCACCCGGTCGAGGTCGATGCCAAACTCGTCGGCGACCACCTGCGCGACCTTGACGTAAATCCCCTGGCCCATCTCGATCCCGCCGTGGTTGAGAAGCACGCTGCCGTCCGCGTACACGTGGACGAGAGCGCCGGCCTGGTTCATCTGGGTGGCGGTGAAGGAGATCCCGAACTTCACCGGGGTGAGGGCGAGGCCCCGCTTCCGCCAGGGATGGGCGCCGTTGAACTGCGACACCTCCTTGCGCCGGGCCCCGTACCCCGCGCTTCTCTCCAGCTCCCGCACCAGCCGGGGGAGGACGTCTCCCCCCACCCTCATCCCGTAGGGCGTGGTGTTCCGCGTCCTGGAGCCGTAGAAGTTCCGCTTGCGCACCTCCAGGGGGTCCTCCCCCAGCGACCGCGCCACCTCGTCGACCACCCACTCGATGGCCATCATCCCCTGCGGCCCCCCGAACCCGCGAAAGGCGGTGTTGGAGACGGTATGGGTGCGGCAGCGGTGAGAGGTGATGGAGACGTGGGGGAGCCAGTAGCAGTTGTCGGCGTGCAACATCGCCCGATCGTTCACCGCGCCCGAGAGGTCGGGGGAGATGCCGCAGCGCGAGGCGAGCACGAGGTCCAGCGCCCGGATGCGTCCCGACTCGTCGAAGCCCACCTCGTAGTCCACCTTGAAGTCGTGCCGCTTGCCGGTGAGGAGCATGTCCTCGTCCCGCTCGAGGCGGAGCTTGACCGGGCGGCCGGTCCGCTGCGAGAGGAGCGCGGCGACGCAGGCGATGAGGGCCGCCTGGGTCTCCTTTCCTCCGAAGGCGCCCCCGACGCGCCGCACCTCCACCACCACCTGGTGGTCGCGGAGGCCGAGCACCTTGGCGACGAGGTGCTGCACCTCGCTCGGGTGCTGCGTCGAGCTGTAGACCCGCAGATCCCCGCCCTCGCGGGGCACCGCCATGGCGACCTGGCCCTCGAGGTAGAAGTGGTCCTGCCCACCCATGGAGAGGGTCCCGGAGAGCCGGCGCGCCGACCGGGCGAGCTCGGCGCGGGGGTTGCCGCGGCGCAAGAACTCGGTGGGCAGCACGAAGGAGCCGCCCGCGAGCGCCTCCTCGACGGAGAGGATGGCCGGCAGGTCCTGGTAATCGATCACGGCCCGGTGTGCCGCCCGGCGCGCATTCTCGACGGTGTCGGCCGCCACCGCGAAGACCGACTGACCGAAGTATTCGACGTGGCCGGCCGCGAAGACCGGATCGCCCGGGAGCACCGGGCCGATGTCGTTGGCGGCGGGGAGGTCCGGCGCCGCCATCACCGCCTCCACGCCCGGCGACGCCTTCACCGCCTCGAGGTCGAGCCGGAGGATGCGCGCGTGCGCTCGTTCGCTCAGGCGCACGTAGGCGTGCAGGAGGTTGCGTGGCTCGGGGAGGTCGTCCACGTAGAGGGCGTCCCCCCGCACGTGCCGCTCGGCGCTGTCGTGCGGGAGGGGCGCGTGAACGGCGCCCCGGGCGCGCGGAAGGGTCTGCTTGGGAAGCTTCACCGGCCCCCCAGGGCGGCGCGCGCCGGGAGAGGGGGAAGAGACGTCTCCAGCTGGAACTTGCGGAGGAGGTTGCGGGCGACGAGCCGCCGATAGGCGGCGCTGGCGCGCATGTCGGAGATGGGCTGGTACTCGCCGTCCAGGAGGGGCAGTACCTCCGCGACCGAGTCCTCCGTCCAGGGGCGACCGGCGAGCGCCGCCTCGCAGGACGGGGCCCGCTTGGGGAGCGCCGCCATGCCGCCGTAGCAGATGCGCGCCTGCCGCACTCGCCCCCCCTGTAGCTCGACGGCAAAAGCGCCGCACACCGCCGAGATGTCCTGGTCGAAGCGCTTCGAGACCTTGTAGGTCCCGAAACGGGTGGTCGACTGCGGCACGGGAACGCGTACGCTCTCGATGAACTCGCCGGGGGAGAGTGCGGTGGCCCGGTAGCCCACGAAGAAGTCGTCGAGCGCGAGCACGCGGCGGGCCGAGCCGCGCCGCAAGGCCACCGAGGCACCGAGCGCCACGAGGGCCGGGAGGGTGTCGCCGATGGGCGACGCGTTGGCGACGTTGCCGACGAGCGTGGCGACGTTGCGGATCTGCTGGGAGCCGATGCGGCGGACGACGTCGCCGAAGGCGGGGATGGCCCGCGCGAGCGGGCCGAGGACGTCGGTGTAGGTGGCTGCCGCTCCGATCTCTATCAGCTCCGGCGAGGCCTCGACGCGCCGGAGCTCCTCCACGCCGCCGAGGTAGACCACGGTGTCGGCCGGCTTTCGCTGCTTCACCACCCACACCCCGAGGTCCGTCCCTCCGGCGAGGAGCCGGGCCCCCGGGTGCGCCTCGAGCACCCCCGCGAGCGCCTCCACGGTTCGAGGAGCGAAGAACCGGCGCCCTCCCCCCTCGAGCTCCATCGTCTCGGTCCGCTCGATGGACCGCAGCAGGGTACGGAGCGACTCTCGGTGCGCCTCCAGCCCGCCCCGCCCGTCGTCGGCACACGCCTGCCGAGCCGCGGCCACGATGGGGCGGTACCCCGTGCAGCGGCAGAGGTTGCCGGCGAGGACCTCGTCGATGCGCTGCCGGGTCGGGTCGACCTCGCTCTCGTAGAGGGCGAGCAGGGACATCACGAGCCCGGGAGTACAGAAGCCGCACTGCGAGGCGTGGCACTCCACCATGGCCCGCTGCACCGGGTGCAGCGTCGCGCCGGGAGCGCACAGGCTCTCCACCGTGAGCAGCGCCTTGCCGTCGATGGCCGGAAGGAAGAGGAGGCAGGCGTTCACCGCCCGGAACCGCACCTCCTCGCCGCGAAGCTCGGCGAGCACCACCGTGCAGGCGCCGCAGTCTCCCTCGCGGCACCCCTCCTTGGTGCCGCAACGGCGCTCGCTCCCGCGAAGCCAGTCGAGGACGGTGAGCGTCGGGTCGATGTCGCCGACCTCGCGCACCCTCCCGTCCAGGACGAAACGAACACCCTGCCGCATCACCGGCCTCGCCCTCGATGGCCGCCCCTTCCGCTGTCCGCTTCCGGGCGAGCACCGCCCGGGCCCGGCGGGCGGCGTGCGCGGCCCCGGTCCGGCTCCAGTCTACCCGCGAGGTCCTCTCTTGGCACGCTCACCTCGGCGCGGCCTCGAGCGACTGGGCGAGGGCCACGGAGACGTAGTTGATCGCGCCGGGGGTGGTCATGGCCTCGCGCAGGCGCTCCATGATGCGGAGCCAGCCAAGGTCCACCGGCCCGTCGGCCCTGCCCACTGCCGTGGCGGCCGGGTCGGCCGGATCGAGGCGGAGGTCGAATCCGTCGCCGAGGTAGCGCAGCCGGGCCCCGCCGCTCTCCACCACGAAGTCCCGGCCTCCGAAGCGGCCGTGCATGCGGATGCCCTCGGCCGTCCGCTCGAAGGCGAAGCCGTCCCTCTCCTTGGCCGCCCTCCACTGCTCGACGCTCCCGAAGAAGCGGGGCTTCACGACGTACGGGCCGCCGTCCTCGGGGCACATGACGTCGCAGTGGCCGCACTCGTTGCAGGCGTCCGCGTAGTTCGCGATCTGGTGGGGCTTCGCGATCGGCGTCCGGCCCGCGGGCTCGACCACGAAGCCTCCGCCGGCGGGGACGAGCCTCTCCAAGAGGACCTCCCCTTTGGGCATCGCCAGCGCGAAGTTGGCGTCGTTCGGGCACACCGGGATGCACTTGTCGCAGGTGAGGCAGTCGAAGAGCGTGAGGGACGAGCCCACCTTCTTCGGCGAGGTGGAGTTCCTCGCCGCTGCGTAGCGCGGGTCGTCGAGGACGCGCTCGACGTAGGCCTCGGTGTTGAGCACGCGGGCGGCCGACACCCAGCGGGGGAAGGCCCCGGAGGCCGCAGCGCGCAGGTCTCCTCCACCCGCGAGCGCCGCGCGGCAGGCGGCCTCGGCCTGGGGCGAGAGCCCGAGCCCCTCCAGCGCCGCGGCGCCCAGGCCGTACGCCCGGAGCGCGAAAGCGTCGAGGTCCTCCGCCCCCACCGCCTGCATGCGGCGCAACAGGTCGGCGAAGTAGTGGCGCGCGCGGCCGTAGCCCCCGGCGCGCAGGAGGTCGGTGCAGACGCTCACCGGCCTAAGCCCGAGCGCGACTGCGTCCGCGAAGTTCCCAGCGTCGATCCCGGCAGAGAAGGAGACCGGGAAGCGGTCCCCGAAAGCCCGCCGGAAACGGCGGACGAGCGCCATGGCGAGCGCATGCAGCGGCTGCCCGGACAGGTACATCTCCTTCTCGCTGGCGGGGAAGAAGGCCTTGTGGTTGCGGACGATGAGCGTGTTCGTGAACTTGGCCCCGAAGCTTCGACCGGCCGCCGCCGCCACCCCATCGAGCCGGCCCACGAATCCCGCCACCTGGTCCCAGGTGGCGTCCTTCGCGAATGCCGACTCGGGGACGACCAGGTCGCGGTAGCCGAGGCGCTCCCGCAGCACGTGCTCGACCTCTTCCCTCCCCAGCAGGGTGGGGTTGAGCTTCACGATCACGTGCAGTCCGACCTCGCGGAGCAGGAACTCCGCGATGCGCTCGATCTCCTCGGGCGGGCAGCCGTGGAAGGTCGAGAGCGTCAAGGTGTCGGAGACGCGCCTCTGGAAGGGCAGATCGCGCCAGTGCCTCCACGCCGCCGGGATCTGGGGCCGAAGGCGCTCGATGACCGGCCCGGCGTCCAAGAGCCCAGCCATGAAGGCTCGGACGCGATCGGACCGGATCCCGGCCAGGTCGTAGCCGACGCTCATGTCGAAGACCGTGTCGTTGAACCCGGGCGCGAGCGCCGGGAGCCGGCCAGAGGCCTTCAGCATCTCGATGAGCATCCAGGCCTTCACGTACTCCTCGAGCGACTCCTCCAGGGTCAGCTCCTGCGACCATTCCACGTTGAATCCGACCGTCTCCATGTCGATGCACGGGCGCGGGATGACGAGGTCGTCCTTGATCTGCACCGTCTTCAGCTCCATGACCCGGGCGCCCGCCAGCCAGGAGAGGACGATGTTCTGGGCGAGCTGGGTGTGGGGCCCGGCTGCCGGTCCGAGGGGGCTCGAGGCGCGGTGCCCGTGGATCGACACCGACAGGTCCCGCGCCCCGTCGCCGAGGAAGAAATGGCGCTGCGGGAGGTCGAACGCGGCCTGCCTGTGCTCGAGCTCGCCGAACAGGCGGGTGACGAGCACGCCCAGGGGTACCGGCACGAGCCTCATGGCCGCGCCACCTCGCCAGGGGCGAAAGGAGACCCCTCGTCGCCGGTGGCGGCGGGATCGGGGGAACGGCGGCTCTCTCTCGTGGAAGCGCGATCCATGCCTCGGCCTTCGTCGCTCCTTCCATATCGCAAGGGCGCCACGGGACCATCAGCATTCCGTGCACTCGACGGGGCGCAACTTCCATGCCACGCGCGAAGGGGGCGGAGGCTCGCCCGCCCTCTCGCGTCGGCGGCGCGCGCCCGGGGTGGGAGGCTCCGCCCCCGCCCGGAAAGCGCTGCGAGCTCCGGACCTCGTCTGTATGATTGCGGGGTCCGGCGCCTCGGGCGTCGCAGCCAACCCATGAAGACCATCAAGTTCCAGCTGAACGGCGTCGAGCGCGAGGCGAGGATCCACCCGGGGCAGTCTCTCCTCGAGGTCCTCAGGGACGACTTCAAGGTCACCTCGCCGAAGGACGCTTGTTCTCCCCAGGGACAGTGCGGCTGCTGCCTCGCGCTCGTCGACGGGCGCCCCAAGACGACCTGCTCGGTGCCCGCCGAGAAGGCGGAGGGGAAGTCGGTGCTGACCCTGGAAGGCGTTCCCGAGACCGAGCGCGGGCTATACGCGCGAGCGTTCCAGCTGAGCGCCGGGTTGCAGTGCGGATTCTGCACGCCGGGGCTGGTCCTTCGCATCAAGTGGCTCACCGACCAGGGGCGGCTGCTGTCGCGCGAGGAGATCGCGAAGGGCCTCGACGGGCACCTGTGTCGGTGCACCGGCTACGTGAAGATCCTGGACGCGGTGGAGCTCATCCAGTCCGCCAAGAACGGCCGGCCGCTCCCGGAGCCCACCGAGGAAGGGGGGGTGGGGGCCCCGCTCCAGCGCTACCAGGGCGGTGAGATGGCCCTCGGCGCCCGCTCCTTCGTCGCCGACCTCGAGGCGGAGGGGCTCCTCCACGGCGCCGTCCTGCTCTCCCCGCACGCCCGAGCCCGGGTGATGCGGATCGACACCTCCCGAGCGCGCGCCCTCCCGGGCGTGGTGGCGGTGGCCACGGCGCGCGACGTGCCCGGCGAGCGCTGGGTGGGGCTCATCTACCCGGACTGGCCGGTGTTCGTGGCGGAGGGCGAGGAGGTCCGAGCGGTGGGAGACGTGCTCGCGGCCGTCGCCGCCGAGAGCCCGCGCATCGCGCGCGAAGCCGCGGCGCTCGTCGAGGTGGAGTACCAGCCGCTCGCCCCGGTGCTCGATCCCGCCGTCGCCATCCGGCCCGACGCGCCGCGCGTGAATCCCAAGCACGAGAACATCCTCTCCGTCACCCGCTTCGCGCGGGGCGATGTGGAGGCGGGCCTGGCCGCCTCGGCTCACGTCGTCTCCGGCACCTGGGCCACCCAGCGCATCGAACACCTGTTCCTCGAGCCGGAGGCGGCGCTGGCGGTCCCCCTGCCGGACGGCCGCCTCCACCTCTACACGCAAGGGCAGGGGATCTTCGACGACCGGCGCCAGGTGGCGTCGGTGCTCGGCGAGCCGGAGGAGCGCCTCTTCGTCGAGCTGGTCCCGAATGGAGGGGCCTTCGGCGGCAAGGAGGACATGAGCATCCAGGCGCAGACGGCGCTCCTCGCGCGCCTCGCGAAGCGCCCCGTGCGCATGGTGCTCACCCGGGAGCAGTCGATCCGAATGCACCCCAAGCGGCACCCCATCACCATGGAATACACGGTCGGCTGCGACGCCGAGGGGCGGCTCACCGCCGCCAAGGTCCGCCTCCTCGGCGACTCGGGCGCCTACGCCTCGGTGGGCGGCAAGGTGCTGGAGCGCGCCGCCGGTCACGCCTGCGGCCCGTACCGGGTGCCGGCCGTGCAGGTGGAGGCGATCGCCGCCTACACCAACAACCCGCCCTGCGGCGCCATGCGCGGGTTCGGCGTGAACCAGACGAGCTTCGCCATCGAGGGGTGCGTCGACCTTCTCGCCGCCAGGGTCGGCATCGACGCCTGGGAGATGCGCTTCCGAAACGCCCTGCGGGTGGGCGACACCTTCACCACCGGCCAGGTCCTCGAGAAGTCGGTGGGGCTCGAGAGGACGCTCCTGGCGGTGAAGGACTCGTACTACGCCGCCCGCAAGGAGGGGCGGGCGGTGGGCATCGCCTGCGGAGTCAAGAACTCGGGCATCGGGAACGGCGCAGTCGAGTACGGCAAGTGCCGGCTGGTGGTGGAGCGGGACGGGAAGGTCGGGCTGTATGCGGGCTTCACCGAGATGGGGCAGGGGCTGCTCACCATCCTGACCCAGTGTGCGGCGGAGGTGACCGGGCTACCCTCCACCACCTTCCTTCCTCGCGTCGACAGCCGCTTCGAACTCGGCGCAGGGCAGACCACCGGCTCGCGCGCGACTCTCCTCGGCGGCCGAGCCGCCGTGGACGCGGCCAAGAAGCTGCGCGCGGACCTCGAGGAGGGGCGCTCGCTGGCGGAACTCGCCGGACGAGAGTACGTGGGCGAGATCGTCATCGACGACACCACCGCCCCTGGCAAGACGAAGAACGGGAAGGTGAAGACGCACACCTCGTTCGGCTGGGCCACGCAGGTCGTGATCCTCGACGGCAAAGGTGCGCTCGCCCGGGTGGTTGCCGCGCACGACGTCGGCCGGGCCATCAATCCCCAGCAGTGCGAGGCTCAGATCGAGGGCTCGGTCCACATGGGGCTCGGGTACGCGCTCACCGAGGAGCTGCCCTGCCGCGACGGCATGCCAGTGACCTTCAAGCTGCGCGACATCGGGGTCCTGCGCGCCCAGCACATGCCGGAGGTGCAGGTCATCCTGGTCGAGGACCCGGAGCCCGAGGGACCCTTCGGGGCGAAGGGGGTGGGGGAGATCGGCCTCGTTCCCACCTCCGGCGCGGTGGCGGGGGCCCTCGAGGCGTTCGACGGCGTTCGGCGGAGGCGCCTTCCCATGAAGGACTCGCCGGCGGCCCGGGCCATCAACGTGGGCCGGATCGCCGACGCCGATCGCGACCAGTGGCATTGATCGGGCTAAGACTGGAGGGCGGAGTGCCGAGCCACCTTCGCATCGACGGGCGCCGTCTCTACGGTCGGCTGGAGCAGCTCGGGCAGGTGGGCGCCCTTCCCGGAGGCGGGGTCTCGCGCCTCGCGCTCTCCGACGCCGACCGGGGAGGCCGCGATCTGGTGGTGGGCTGGATGCGCGAGCTCGGGCTCCAGATCTCGATCGACGCCATCGGGAACGTGGTCGCTCTCCGCAGGGGACAGGAGGAGGGTGCGCCGGTGATGACGGGCAGCCACATCGACACCGTCCGGACCGGGGGCCGCTTCGACGGCAACCTGGGCGTGCTCGCCGGCCTGGAGGTGATGCGGACGCTCGAGGACGCCGGCGTGCGGACGCGGCGACCGCTGGCGGTCGCCTTCTTCACCAACGAGGAGGGCAGCCGCTTCCAGCCCGACATGATGGGGAGCCTGGTGTACGCTGGAGGGCTGCCGCTCCAGGAGGCGCTCGCCACCGTCGGCATCGACGGCACCACCGTGGCCGAGAACCTCTCCCGCATCGGGTACGCGGGGGCGGCCCCGGTAGGTGCCCCCCGCGTGCACGCCTACGTCGAGCTGCACATCGAGCAGGGCCCGGTCCTGGAGGCCGAGGGCTTCACCATCGGAGCGGTGGAGGGCGTCCAGGGCATCTCCTGGTCGGAGTTCACCCTCAGCGGGGAGTCCAACCACGCCGGGACGACCCCGATGCGCCTGCGGCACGACGCCGGGTTCGTGGCGGCGGAGATCGCCTCGTTCGCGCGCCGGCTGGCGCGGGAGTTGGGAGGGGACCAGGTCGCGACCGTGGGGGCGTTGACGCTCTCCCCCAACCTGGTGAACGTGGTGGCCAACCGCGCCCTCCTCACCGTCGACCTGCGAAACACCGACGAGGATCGCCTGCAGCTGGCCGAGCGGCGACTGTTCGAGTTCGCGGCCAAGGCCGCCTCCGACGAGGGCGTCGGCCTGTCCCGGCGCTCCCTCGCCCGTTTCGAGCCGGTGGCCTTCGACCGAGAGCTCGTCGCGCGGGTGGAGGCCATCGCCCGCGGTCTCGGCCACCGGGTCCGGCGCCTTCCCAGCGGGGCCGGCCACGATGCGCAGATCCTGGCCTCCGTCTGCCCGGCGTGCATGATCTTCGTTCCCAGCACGCGCGGCGTGAGCCACAACGTCGAGGAGTACACCTCGCCGATGGACGTCCAGGCTGGAGGAGACGTCCTGCTGCAGCTCCTGCTCGAGCTCGCGCAGTGACCCGGTACCTCGTCCGCGACGCCCGCATCGTGAACGGCGACGGGGTCACCCCCCCGTACGCCGGCGACCTGCTGGTCGAGGACGGGGTGGTGGCGCGGCTGGGCTCGGTGGCGAGCTCGGAGGCGCGGTCCGCCGACCGCGTCGTCGACGCACGCGGCCGCGCCCTGGCGCCCGGTTTCGTCGACACCCACAACCACGGGGCGCTCGGCGGAACCGCGCTGGGAGAGAGCGGCCTGCCCAGGGCCTGCGAGCTCGCCATACGCGGCGGGGTGACAAAGCGCATCTGCGGCGTCGACGGCCTGTCGCCGGCTCCGGTGAACGCGGACCAGCGCTCCCAGTACGCGGCCCAGCTGAAGCCGCTCGACGGCTCCATCGAGGGCGAGTGGCCCTGGTCCTCGGTGGCGGAGTTCCTCTCCTGGCACCGGGGACGCTCGGTCACCGACATGGGGCTCTACCTCGGGCACTCGGCGGTGCGACGGGTGGTGATGAACAACCTGGCCCGGACGGCGACGATGTCCGAGCTGGCCGCCATGGGAGAGGTGGTGCGGCGGGAAGCGCCGCTCACCCTCGGGCTCTCGACGGGCCTGGTCTACAACCCGGCCGTTTACTCCGACCGGCACGAGCTGACCGAGCTCGTCCGCGCCTACAACCAGGTAAAGCCGGGGGCGCTCTTCCCCCACCTGCGCTCGGAGAGCGACGCCGTCGTCCAGAGCCTGAGGGAGGTCCTGCAGGCCGCCGTCGACGGAGGAGGCGGCTACTGCAACGAGCACTCCAAGATCGCCGGCGCGCACAACTACGACCGCATCGGCGAGATCGAGTCCCTGCTCGCCGACGCGGCAGCGCTCGTCCCCACCATGGAGAACATGTACCCCTACACGGCCGGTTCGACGACCGGCGACGCCATCTTCCCCCCCGAGGTGCGGGCGGGCTCCCGCGCCGAGTTCCTGGCCCGGCTCTCCGACCCCGCCCTGCGCCGGGCGACGGGGGAAAGGATGCGAGGCGACAGCGCCAACTGGGACAACTTCGTCCGCTTTTGCGGGGGCCTGGAGGGAATCCAGATCGCCGGGGTGAAGCCGGGGGTCGGGGACGCCTGGCTGGGCAAGAGGCTCGGCGACGTGGCGCGCGCCGCCGGGGCACCGGACCTCGATTCCCTCGCCGCCTACGACGCCGTCTTCGACTTCTTCCTCGCCAACGGGGGCGAGGTGGCGATCATCACCCACTACGGCAACGAGGCGACGGTGGAGCGCTTCTTCCGCCGCCGCTCCATGTCCATCTGCACCGACGGCCTCATGCCCGGGCCCGGGCAGAAGCCCCATCCGCGCGCGCTCGG
>Ga0335079_10001004_pt1 | contig 32021 bp, 29 predicted proteins | sample Lox_Sample_33_FD_206719 | JGI IMG/M metagenome (GOLD analysis project Ga0335079, IMG submission 206719) | Soil microbial communities from Loxahatchee National Wildlife Refuge, Florida, United States - Lox_Sample_3.3 | ecosystem: Environmental > Terrestrial > Soil > Wetlands | place: USA...
CAAGGAGCAGGAGGGCGGCAAGCTGGTCGCGATGACCGGGGACGGCACCAACGACGCCCCGGCGCTGGCCCAGGCCGACGTCGGCGTGGCCATGAACACCGGCACCTCGGCCGCCAAGGAGGCCGGGAACATGGTGGACCTGGACTCCAACCCGACCAAGCTCATCGAGATCGTGGAGATCGGCAAGCAGTTGCTGATCACCCGCGGGGCGCTGACCACCTTCTCCATCACCAACGACGTGGCCAAGTACTTCGCGATCATCCCGGCCATGTTCTCGGCCGTGTTCCCCGGCCTGGCCAAGCTCAACATCCTGCACCTGGCCACCCCAGAGTCGGCGATCACCTCGGCGATCATCTTCAACGCGCTGATCATCGTCGCGCTGATCCCGCTGGCGCTGCGCGGCGTGCGCTATCGGCCAGCCTCAGCGTCGTCGATGCTCCGCAGGAATCTGCTGATCTACGGCGTGGGCGGGCTGATCATCCCGTTCGTCGGCATCTGGGCCATCGACCTCGTCGTCCAGTTCATCCCAGGATTCGGTGGTTGATCTGTCATGAACCGTCTTCCCAGCACCGTCCGGCAGCTCCTCGCCGCGCTGCGCGGGCTGCTGCTCTTCACCGTGATCTGCGGGATCATCTACCCGGTGGTCATGTTCGGGATCGCCCAGGTGGCGTTCCACAAGCAGGCCAACGGCTCGCTGGTCAGCTACCAGGGGCGGGTCGTCGGCTCCAGCCTGCTCTGCCAGGAGTTCGTGAACGCCAAGGGCAACCCACTGCCGCAGTACTTCCAGCCCCGCCCGTCCAACGCGACAAGCGGCGCCAAGAACGACTACGGCTGCGACCCGCTCTACTCGGCGGCCTCCAACCTGGGCCCGGACAACCCGGTGCTGGTGAACCTGATCAAGGCCCGGCAGAAGCAGGTCGCGGCGTTCGACCACGTCAAGATCTCGCAGATCCCGCCGGACGCGGTAACGGCGTCGGCCTCGGGCCTTGACCCCTACATCTCGCCGCAGAACGCCGCCATCCAGGTGGACCGCGTGGCGGCGGCCAGGCACGTCAGCCCGGCACAGGTCAAGGCGCTGGTCCAGCAGAACACCAAGGGCCGCACGCTCGGGTTCCTCGGTGAGCCGAGGGTGAACGTGCTCACCCTCAACATCGCGCTGAACCAGAAGTACCCGGTGCCCTAGAGCCACCCAGCAGGCACGGTGATGACGGAGACGCGCGGGCGGACAGCGAGTCCGCCCGCGCGTCCCGCGGTGCCGAACGGCCAGCGGGTGCTCGTCGTGGATGACGAGCCCGCGATGCTGCGTGCCCTGCGTATCAACTTGCGGGTGCGCAAGTACGACGTCGCCACGGCCTCGACCGGGCGGGAGGCCCTCGCCGAGGCCCGTCGGCGGCCGCCGGACGCCGTCATCCTCGACCTCGGACTGCCGGATGTGGACGGGATCGAGGTGATCAGGGAACTGCGCGGCTGGTCCCGGGCGCCGGTCATCGTGCTCTCCGGCCGCACCGGGCCTGGCGACAAGATCGCCGCCCTCGACGCCGGTGCCGACGACTACGTCACCAAGCCGTTCTCCGTGGAAGAGCTCCTCGCGCGGCTCCGGGCCGCGCTGCGCCGCGACGACACGGAACCGCTGCCGGTCATGGTGAGGGTCGGCCGCTGCGAGATCGACCTCGCCGCCCACACAGCGCTCGATGGAGCCAGGACCGTGCGGCTCACCCCGACCCAGTGGCGCCTGCTGGAGATCCTCCTGCGCCACCCCGGGCAGCTGGTAGGCACCCAGCGGCTGCTCACCGAGATCTGGGGACCCGGGTACGAGCGCTCCACCCACTACCTGCGCTTCCACATGGCCGGGCTGCGCCGCAAGCTGGAGGCCGACCCGTCCCGGCCCCGCCACCTGCTGACCGAGCCGGGGATGGGCTACCGCTACCGGCCATGACAAGCCAGCCACAGCACCAGCCACCGGCCCACGGCGTCAGGGGTTCTGCCCGTAGGCCAGCGGCCGGTGCGCTCTGCCAGCGACCCGCTGACGGGGCTCATCATCTCGTCCGGCGTCTTGGCCATACGGCCAGCTTAGAGACCCGGCGCTACGGTTGCTGGGCTGGCGTTCCCCGGGGCCCTCTTGGCGCCGCCCCGGCGCATGCTGCGCATGGATCCTGTTAGGGTTCCGCCGCCCCGGCCACCCCCGGTACCCCTGGTGTGTTGATACAGCCAGACTGGTATCAGCGGGCACGGGCCCGCGGGCGGCAGGGAGACGATGAGCCAGGACGACCGGGGGAAGCTCCGGATCTACCTCGGTAACGCGGCCGGCGTGGGCAAGACCTACGCCATGCTCGGCGAGGGCCACCGGCGGGCCGAACGCGGTGCCGACGTGGCCGTGGGCTTCGTGGAGACCCACGGGCGCCAGCAGACCGCCGTGCTGCTCGACGGGCTGGAGGTCGTGCCGAGGGCCCGGATCGGCTACCGCGGCACCACCTTCGAGGAGATGGACCTCGACGCCGTGATCGCCCGCAAGCCGCAGATCGCGCTCGTCGACGAGCTGGCGCACACGAACGTGCCCGGATCCCGCAACGCCAAGCGCTGGCAGGACGTGGAGGAACTGCTGGACGCCGGCATCGACGTCATCTCCACGGTCAACATCCAGCACCTGGAATCACTCAACGACGTGGTCGAGAAGATCACCGGTGTGCCGCAGCGCGAGACCATACCGGACGCCGTCGTCCGGGCGGCCGACCAGGTCGAGCTCGTCGACATGACGCCGGAGGCGCTGCGGCGCCGGATGGCGCACGGCAACATCTACCCGCCGGAGAAGATCGACGCGGCGCTGACCAACTACTTCCGGAGCGGGAACCTGGCCGCGCTGCGCGAGCTCGCCCTGCTGTGGCTTGCCGACAAGGTGGATGAGGGACTCCAGCGCTACCGTGCGGAGCACCACATCACCGGCACCTGGGAGGCCCGCGAACGGGTGGTGGTCGCGCTCACCGGCGGCCCCGAGGGCGAGACCCTGATCCGCCGCGCCGCCAGGATCGCCGCCAGGTCCTCCGGCGGGGACCTGCTCGCCGTGCACATCACCCGCTCCGACGGGCTGACCGGCGCCGATCCGGCCGCGCTGGCCGCCCAGCGGCAGCTGACCGAGTCGCTCGGCGGCAGCTACCACCAGGTGGTCGGCGACAACATCCCGGACGCGCTGCTCACGTTCGCCCGGGCGGAGAACGCCACCCAGCTCGTGCTCGGGGCGAGCCGGCGCTCCTGGCTGTCGGCCATGCTCACCGGTCCGGGGATCGGCTCCCGCACCATCCGCGGCTCCGGGGACATCGACGTGCACATCGTCACCCACTCCCACATGGGCCGCGGTCGCGGGCTGCCGCGCAGCCGGGGGGGCCTCACGCTGCGCCGGCAGCTGATGGGGTACCTGCTGGCCGTGGTGCTCGCGCCGCTGCTCACGCTCGGGCTGGTGGCCATGCGCGGCCAGCTCAACCTGACCAGCGACGTGCTGATATTCCTGGTGGCCGTCATCGTGGTCGCGCTGGTGGGCGGGTTCGTGCCCGCGCTGCTTACCGCGGTGGTGGGGTCGCTGCTGCTCAACTACTACTTCACCCCTCCTATCCACAAGTGGACCATCGCCGAGGTCAACAACGTGCTCGCGCTGGGCGTGTTCGTGGTGGTTGCCCTCCTGGTCAGCTCGGTGGTGGACCGGGCTGCCCGGCGCACCCGCCAGGCGGCACGGGCCAGCGCCGAGTCGGAGCTGCTGACAACCACCGCCGGCAGCGTGCTGCGCGGCGAGCGCGCGGTGACGGCGGTGCTCGACCGGGTCCGCGAGGCGTTTGGCATGGACTCGGTCACGCTGCTGGAATGCCGCACCGGTCAGGGCGGCAGGCCGGGCCCGGCGGCCGGGTGGGCCGCGGTCGCGCACTCCGGCGAGCCGGCCCTCGCCACGCCCGAGGAGGCGGACGTGGAGGTGCCGGTCACCGACACGCTCGCGCTGGCCCTGCGCGGCCCGGCGGTTTCCGCCAGCGACCGCAAGGTGCTCGGCGCCTTCGCCGCCTACGCCGGGGTCGCCCTGGAGCAGCAGCGCCTGTCCGCCGAGGCGGAGGCGGCCCGGCCGATCGCGGAAGCCGACCGGATGCGCACGGCCCTGCTGGCGGCGGTCAGCCACGACCTGCGTACCCCGCTGGCCTCGGCCAAGGCGGCCGTCACCAGCCTGCGCTCGCCGGACATCCGGTGGGCGGATGAGGACCGCGACGAGCTGCTCGCCACCGCGGACGAGTCGCTCGACCGGCTCGCCCACCTGGTGGACAACCTGCTCGACATGAGCCGGCTCCAGGCCGGGGCGCTGGCGATCTTTCCCCGCCCGGCCGGGCTGGAGGAGATCGTGGCGCGGGCACTGGACGACCTGGGCCCGGACGGCCACCAGGTGGTGGTGGACATCCCGGACTCACTGCCCGAGGTCCGGGTGGACCCGGCGATCCTGGAGCGGGTCATCGTCAACCTGACCACCAACGCGATCCGTTACTCCCCGGCCGGCCAGCCGCCGCTGCTGTCCGCGAGCGCGCTCGGCGACCGGGTGGAGCTGCGGGTGGCCGACCGGGGGCCCGGCATCCCGGAGCCGGACCGCGACCGGGTGTTCGTGCCGTTCCAGCGGCTCGGCGACACCGACAACACCACCGGCGTAGGGCTCGGCCTGGCGCTCTCCCGCGGTCTCACCGAGGCCATGGGCGGCACGCTCGAGCCCGAGGAGACTCCGGGCGGCGGGCTGACCATGGTCCTGTCGCTGCCCGCGGCCCCGGTCCCGGGCCAGGGTGAGCCGGGCCGCCGCGAACGCGGCCGGGCTCCTTCCCCGCAGGCTCCTTCTCCCCAGGCAGCGCAGGCCGCATCTGCCCCCGAGACTGCACAGGCCCCGCCGACCGCGCCCCCGGCCGCCGCCGAGGGTGGAAGGCTGTCCACGTGACCCGTGTCCTGGTGGTCGACGACGAACCGCAGATCCTGCGCGCGCTCCGGATCAACCTGCGGGTGCGCGGCTATGAGGTGCATACGGCGGCCACCGGCGGGCAGGCGCTGCAGACGGCCGCCCGCCACCCGCCGGACCTGGTGATCCTCGACCTCGGCCTGCCGGACCTGGACGGGGTGGAGGTCATCGGCGGGCTGCGCGGCTGGACCAGCGCGCCCATCATCGTCCTGTCCGGCCGGGCGGACAGCACCAACAAGGTGGAGGCGCTGGACGCGGGCGCGGACGACTACGTCACCAAGCCCTTCGGGATGGACGAGCTGCTCGCCCGGATGCGGGCCGCGGCCCGGCGCGCCGCCCCCGCCGAGGAGATGCCGCAGGTGAGACTCGGCGATCTGGTTATCGACCTGGCGGCCAAGCGTGTCATCCGGTCTGACGGCACCGACATCCGGCTCACCCCGACCGAGTGGCATCTGCTGGAGGTCCTGCTCCGGCATCCGGGCAAGCTGCTGAGCCAGCGGCAGCTGCTGGCCGAGGTGTGGGGTCCCGGCTACGCCGACGCGACCGGCAACCTCCGCCTCTACATGACCCAGCTGCGGCGGAAACTGGAACCGGACCCGGCCAGGCCGCGATGGCTGCGCACCGAGCCGGGCATGGGCTACCGCTACCAGCCTGACGCGGATGAGCAGGAGCAGGAACCTGCCCCACTGCCCGTGAGCGGAGATAGCTGCCTGCCGGCCGAGCCGGCCGGAGGGCACCGGCCTAGCGCCCGCGGGAACGCCAGCGGTGGCCGCTAGCCGATGAGCAGAAACGCGATGATGGCGATCACGACCGCCACGCCGACCGCGATCGCGGCCAGCTTGACCACCTGGTTGCGGTGGGCGTTCATGGTCCAGGCCTGGGTCACTTCGCCGCCCTGGGACCGGTTGACGAAGGCACGGAACTGGGCCGTGCTGCCGGAGGCGTCCGTCTCTTCCTGGTCGGGCATAGGCGCGACTCTAGCCGGTCGCGCTGGCCAGCAGCCGAGTTTTCCGGAATTATCCTGAATAGCCAGTCAAGCGCCTGCTGCCGCGAACCATGCCATACGCCCACATGTGACCTATACGTTCCCACTTGCGCTGTCTGTCGCAACCGGCTTGTCCGGCCCGCCGGGCAGGCCTGCCCGGCTCACCAGCCGGGAGAGCACGATCACGCTCCGGGTGCGGACCACGAACGGCTCGGCGCCGATCTGCTCCATCACCCGCTCGAAGTGACGGACGTCGGCGGCCCGGATGTGCAGCAGCGCGTCCGACTCCCCGGTGATCGTGGCCGCCCCGGTCACCTCCGGGTACCTGCCCACGGCGGCGGCGATGTCCGCGGGTGACGTGCGCCCGCGGCAGAACAGCTCCACGTAGGCCTCGGTCGTCCAGCCGAGAGCCGCCGGGTTCACGGTGGCGGAGAACCCGGTGATCGCGCCCGTGGCCCGCAGCCGGTCCACCCGGCGCTTGACCGCGGGCGCCGACAGCCCCACCCGCGCCCCCACCTCGGCGTAGGTGGCGCGGGCGTTCTCGACCAGGCAACCGACAATCCGCTGGTCCAGTTCGTCGAAGGCCACACGGTGATCCTGCCAGCAGCCGCGGCCGCCCGCGCCCGATGGCGGTCAGCCGGCCACCCGCACGGTCACCCGGAAGGTCTGGGATATCCCGCACTTTCTCGGTCCCGCGGACGGGCTGGCCGGGGCCTGGAGCCGGCACGAGCTGCGCGACGACGTGATCGCCGACACCCCGGGCCGGGCCGCGACGAAGTACCCGCCGGTCACCCCCAGCGCGAGCGCCAGATGCCCGTTGGCCCTCGGCACCAGCGCGGCCGAGCTGGACTTCAGGGCGGTCCACTTGAGCGTCGGCGTCCCCTTGAGGTAGATGAGCACGCCGGTGCCCGGCTTGACGCAGAACGAGCTGCCGCTGTCGCCGGCGCTGAGGGTGAGGATCCGGCCGGGCGGGGATGCCGGCGTGGCGGCGCCGCAGGCAGCCGCCGCCGGGGCCCCGGTGGCGGGAGCCGTGCTCCCGGACGATCCACCTGCCGCCTGGCCGGCCGGCTGCTGCCCACACGCGGTGGCCAGGGCCGCCAGCCCGATGACCGCGACGGCAGCGAGCAACGACACGCTGCGCATGCGCACCTCCCAGTCACGGCGGGCGACGGCGGCGATCCGCTCCGGTGCACCCGCAAGGCTTAGACGCCCCGCACCCCGGTTCCGTTCCGGCCGGCGCGCCGGCCGGGATAGCCAATCTGCCCCGAAGGACGTGCGGAGACCCACCATAATGAGCCTTCGTTACGCATCCGCCGCGGCGACGGCCAGACGCCGCCTGCCGTTCCTGCCCGTGCTGCTGCGCATCCCGCAGCCCGGCGTTCACGGGGTCACGAAGGGGAGCACATGAGCTTCGGTACCCGTGCCCGCCAGTGGTCGGCCGGCGGCGGCCTGGCCGCCATGGTCCTGCTGGCAAGCGCCGGCGCGCAGACGGCCGTGACCCCGGCACAGGCCAGCGCCGCGCCCACCGCCGTCACCGGCGGCGCGCCCCCCGTCACCAACCCGTACGCGCCGTCCTACCATCACCGCTACCGCCGCGGGGTCGTCCCGACCCAGGGAGACGCCGCCCGCATGAGCTCGTGGGCGCGGCAGCACCCGCACGCGGCGGACGACGACGACTCCCCCGCCGCTGCGGGCGCTGCCGAGGCGGCTTCGGCCAGCAACGTCCGCTACGGCGGCGGCGTCGGCAAGATCGGCGTCACCACCGGCGACGAAAAGGTGTACCTGGTCTTCTACGGCTCCCAGTGGGGCACCCCGACCGTCAGCAGCAAGGGCGACGACGTCTTTTCCAACGACCCGTCCGGTGAGGCGTCCTACGTGCAGGAGCTGTTCAAAGGGCTGGGCACCGGCGGCGAGCGCTGGTCGGGCGTGCTGACGCAGTACTGCCAGGGCGTCAAGAAGGGCAGCCAGACCTGCCCGGCGAGCGCCCGGCACGTGGCCTATCCGCACGGCAAGGCGCTGGCCGGGGTCTGGTACGACAACACCGTCCCATCACCGCCGCAGGCGACCGCCCATCAGCTCGCGGCAGAGGCGGCCAGCGCGGCCACCCACTTCGGCAACACCACGGCGGCCGCCAACCGGGACGCGCAGTACATCATCCTTTCCCCGGCCGGCACGGATCCTGACCAGTACAAGCAGGACGGGTTCTGCGCCTGGCACGACTACAGCGGCGACAAATCCATGGACGGCGGCGGCGCCGTCACCCCCGGCTATGTCGCGTTCACCAACATGCCTTACCTCACCGATGCCGGCCAGGAATGCGGGGCGAACTTCGTCCCCAACGGCAGCGTCGGCGGGCTCGACGGCGTCTCGATCGTGGTGGGCCACGAGTACGCCGAGACCATCACCGACCAGGAGCCCGTCGGCGGCTGGACCGACTCCGCGGGCGAGGAGGTCGCAGACAAGTGCGCGTGGCACAAGACGGGCAGCGGCAAGGTCGCCGTGCTGACCCTTCCCACCGGGAAGTTCGCCATGCAGGGCATCTGGGCCAACACCGCCAGCAGCGGCAAGGGCGGGTGCCGGTTCACCCACGCGATCACTGCCACCCAGGTGCTGAAGAATCCCGGTTTCGAGACCGGCGAGCTCAGCCCGTGGACGGCGACCTCGGGCGTGCTGCAGAAGAAGTCCAGCGGTCTCCCCCCGCACGCGGGCGGCTGGCTGGCCCGGCTCGGCGGGCGGCCCGCCCCGCACACCGACACGCTGGCCCAGACCGTGACGGTGGCGCCGCAGTTCGGCAGCTACGGGGCCGCGACGTTCTCCTTCTGGCTGGAGATCAAGACCAACGACCCGGCCACCGCGGCCCACGACCAGCTCAAGGTGCAGGAGCTGACCACCGGCGGCACGGTGATCAAGACGCTGGCCACCTTCTCGAACCTCAGCGCGGCCGGCCACTATGTGCGGCACTCGTTCTCGCTGAGCCCGAGCTCCTACAACGGCCAGCCGATCGTCATCAAGTTCACCGCCACCGAGACCCTGTCCGGTCACTCGACGAGCTTCCTCATCGACGACGCCGCGCTGAACGGCTCCTGACGCGCCCGGGCACGGAGGGGCGGCCCGGCATTCCGGCCGCCACTTTATGTCCGGAACTAATCTTTTTGGCCGCTTTAATGTCTGTTTAATCCTCTCAAGTCACTTCTTTTCCGGTAACGTTCATCCCGGTTCATTGACCTCCGGAAAAGCGTCTCGTTATCTTGCCCCCAGGCACCGCAGTCGCGGTGTGGTCAAGCCTGGAGGGAGCACAGGATGAGACCTCGCCACACCGTCCGGCGGTGGGCTGTCCGCGGCGGTACCGCTGCGTTCGCGGCCCTGGCGCTGGGCGCCGGAATGCAGACCGCCGCCACCGGGGCCCAGGCCGCCGCGGCCGGCAACCCGGCCTTACCGAACCCGTACTCGCCGGCCTATCAGCATCCCTACCGCCAGGGTGTGATCCCGACCCGCCCGCAGCTGGCGAAGATGCGTACCTGGGCCCGCAGCCACCCCAGTGCCGCGGCGCCCGCCGCCGCGTCGCCCAACGACCTCAGCTACGGCGGCGGCATCGACGGCATCGGGGTCACCACCGGCCAGGAAAAGGTCTACCTGGTCTTCTACGGTTCCCAGTGGGGTACCCAGTCCACCAATGCGAACGGCGACATCACCCTCTCCGGTGATCCCTCCGGCGCCGCTCCCTACCTGCAGGAGCTCTTCACGGGCCTGGGCACCAACAGCGAGCTGTGGTCCGGCGTGACGACCCAGTACTGCGACGGCGTGGCGGTCGGCGCACAGTCCTGCCCGGCCAGCAACACCGAGCACGTCGCCTACCCCAGCGGGGGCGTGCTGGCCGGTGTCTGGGTCGACGAGAGCGCCCCCTCCCCCAGCGAGGCGACACCCGCCCAGCTGGGAACCGAAGCGGTCAACGCGGTGGCCCACTTCGGCAACACCACCCCTGCCGCCAACCGGGACGCCCAGTACGACATCCTCTCCCCGACCGGAACCCACCCCGACGGGTTCGGCCCGAGCGGCACGTTCTGCGCGTGGCACGACTGGAACGGCGACCCGTTCGTGGGCGTGACGTCGCCCTACGGTGACATCGCCTTCACCAACATGCCCTACGTCACCGACCTGGGCGCCTCCTGCGGGGAGAGCTTCGTCAACGCCGGCAGCGCCGGCCTCCTCGACGGCTTCTCCATCGTGAACGGCCACGAGTACGCCGAGACCATCACCGACCAGAACCCGCCCGGCGGCTGGACCGACGCATCGGGTGAGGAGACCGCCGACAAGTGTGCCTGGATCACCCCCGGCACCAGCGGCGGGTCGTTCGACCTCGCACTGGCCACCGGCACCTTCGCGATGCAGACCACCTGGGCCAACGACGGCGCTGGCGGCGCTGGCGCCTGCGAAGCCAGCCACCCGATCGTCACCAACGGCAGCACCCCCACCAGGACCGGAACCTCCACGGTGACGGTGACCGCGACCGACAGCACCGGCGCCGCCGGGTCGGCCAGTTTCACCTGGACAGTCCACCGCTGACCGCGGCACCGTTCGCCTGCTACCGGCGGGCTATTTCGGATGCCTTTTAGCCTAAATTCCGGGGAAAGCGCACTGATGCGCACGATCGCGCGCCGTTATGTCCGCGGCAGCGCTTCAACACCGGCTGCGGCCCGCACGGGACCGGCGGCGGCACCGCGGTCCAGTGCTGCCGCAGCGACCCGGCGCAAGCCGTTCCCGCCCCGCTCGCCCGCATCCTGGGCAGGCGGGCATACTTGCCTGGTTGAGGCCGATGGAGGAGCGATGGCGCGGATGGGCGGGATGTACGGACCGGATGCCACCTTCCTCGGCGTGCCCAAGGCCGACCTCGGCGACCCAGCTGGCTGGGCGGGGGCCGACGTCCTGATCATCGGGGCCCCGTTCGACGGCGGCACCTCGCACCGGCCGGGTGCCAGGTTCGGCCCGCAGGCGATCCGCTTCACCGACTACCTGCCGCACGACGCCTCCCGCCCCCATCTGGCGCTCGGGGTGGACCCGCTGGTGGACATGCGGGTGGCCGACGCCGGTGACGTGGAGATGCCATCGGGCGAGACCGAGCGCTCGCTCCGGGCGCTGGAGGAGGCCGTGCTGGCGGCCTGCCAGGGCGGCGCGCTGCCGGTGATCCTCGGTGGCGACCACACCATCACCTTCCCCGACGCGACCGGGGTGGCCCGCCACGTCGGCTGGGGGCGGGTCTCGCTCATCCACTTCGACGCCCACGCCGACACCGGCAACACCCAGTTCGGCTCGCTGTACGGGCACGGCACGCCGATGCGGCGCCTCATCGAGTCCGGCGCCGTGCGGGGCGACAGGTTCCTGCAGATCGGGCTGCGCGGCTACTGGCCCGAGCCGGAGACGCTGGACTGGATGGCCGGCCAGCGGATGCGCAGCTATGAGATGACCGAAGTGGTGGGCCGGGGCCTGGACACCTGCCTGACCGAGGCCTTCGCCATCGCCACCGACGACTGCGACGCGGTGTTCCTGTCCGTGGACGTGGACGTGGTCGACCCCGGCATGGCGCCGGGCACCGGCACCCCCGAGCCGGGCGGCCTGACCGGCCGGCAGCTGCTCGACGCGGTGCGGCGGATCGCGATGGAACTGCCGCTGGCAGGGATCGACGTGGTCGAGGTCTCGCCGCCGTACGACCACGCCGAGATCACCGCCTTCCTGGCGGGCCGGGTGGTCCTGGAGGCCCTGTCCGGGATCGCCTGGCGGCGCCGGCGCCAGGCCGGGAATCCCGTGCGCCAGCCGGGCGACCCGCTGCTGGAGGGCCGGCCCCCGGCCTGAGCCTGGCCGGCGAATGCCACCTCCGTGGCGCTGGCGGCTCAGATAGGTATCCGTGCGGGTGATGAGCCGACGGATCGAACCGATCTATCATTGCTGCATTCTGGACGTGACCCGGCTGCGCATCCTGGTCGCGGTGGCTCGGCACGGATCGGTGACTGCCGCGGCCCGGGCGCTCAACTACGCCCAGCCCTCGGTCAGCCACCACCTGGCGAGGCTGGAGGCGGAAACCGGTGCCACCCTCACCCAGCGATCGGGGCGGGGCATCCAGCTGACCGACGCCGGCCGGCTGCTCGCCGGGCGGGCGGAGGAGATCATCGGCAGGCTGGACGCGGCTGAGCGGGAACTGGCCGCCCATGTCGAGCAGCGGCAGGAACGCATCCGGCTGGCGGGATTCGCCTCGGCGCTGGCCACCATCGTCCCCGCCGCGCTGTCCCGGCTGGCGGCCGGGCATCCGGGGATCGACCTGCTGCTGGCGGAGGCCGAGCCGCCGGAGGCGATGCGGATGCTCCGGGCAGGGCAGGTGGACGTCGCGCTGGTCGCCCGGCACATGCAGGACGGCACCGCGGTCGGCCCGCCCGCTGCCGCGGATGGGGCCAGGACCCGGCTGATCCTCGACGAGCAGGTCCACCTGGTGACCAGGCCACCGCCCGGCAGCTCCTTAGCCGGTGCCCAGCCCCCCGGTGCCCAGCCCGGCGGTGCCCAGCCCGGCGGTGCCCAGCCCGGCGGTGCCCAGCCCCCCGGTGCCCAGCCCCCCGGTGCCCAGCCCCCCGGTGCCCAGCCCCCCGGTGCCCGGCCGGCCGGCGAAGGCGGCCCGCCCGACCTGACGGCCCACGCGCACAGCCCCTGGATAGCAGGCTGCGAGCACTGCCGGGGGCACCTGATCTGGCTCTGCCAGCGCGCCGGATTCAGCCCGAAGGTCGCCTTCACCACCGACGATCACGTCGCCGCCCAGGCGCTGGTCGCGGCGGGGCTCGGCGTCACCATCCTGCCCGGCCTGGCGATCAGCGCGGCCCGCCATCCCGGCATCCGCGCGCAGCCGCTGCCCGGCGCCTGGCGCCAGGTGTTCGCGGTCACCTATGGCCAGCCGCCGGACCCGCGCGCCGTGGACCACCTGCTCGACATCCTCACCCTGGCCGCCGCGGCCACCGCGACCGGATCTGGCAGCGGCCCGCACCGGGACGGCAGGCCCACGTCCCGGGCGAGCTGATCCACTAGATGGCGCTGCCCGTGCCCTCCCAGTACGGCTCGCGCAGCCGGCGCTTGAGCAGCTTGCCGCTGGGATCGCGCGGCATGCTGGCGATGAAATCGATCGTCCGCGGCCACTTCATCCGGGACAGCCGGCCCTCCAGCGAGGCGAGGATGCCGGCCGCCAGGTCCGGCCCGGCGCTGGCCTCCGCCACCGGCTCGACCACCGCCAGGACCGACTCGCCCCAGTCGTCGTCGGGGACGCCGAACACCGCCACGTCGGCCACCATCGGGTGCATGATGATCGCGGCCTCGATCTCGGCGGGGTAGATGTTCGCCCCGCCCGAGATGATCATGTCGCACTTGCGGTCGCACAGGAACAGGAAGCCGGCCGGGTCGAGGTAGCCGACGTCGCCGACCGTGAAGTACCCGCGCAGCCGGTTCGCCTCGGTCTTGGCGGGGTCGCCCTTGTACACGAAGTCCGGCAGCGCCATCCGCATGTACACGGTGCCGGCCACTCCGGGCGGGCACTCGTTGCCGTCATCGTCGGCGATCATGATCTCGCTGACCGGCCAGGGCCTGCCCACCGTGCCCGGCCGGGCCAGCCAGTCCTGCGGGGTCGCGATGGTGCCGCCGCCCTCGGTCGCCGCGTAGTACTCGTACACCCGGGGGCCCCACCAGTCCAGCATCGCGTGCTTGATCCCCACCGGGCAGGGCGCGGCGGCGTGCAGCAGCCAGCGCATCGAGGACAGGTCGTAGCGGCGCCGGACCTCTTCCGGCAGCGTGAGCAGCCGCTTGAACTGGGTCGGCACCATGTGGGTGTTGGTCACCCGGTACCGCTCCACCAGGGCCAGGGCCTGCTCGGCGTCCCAGGAATCCATGTAGACCAGGCAGTGCCCCATCTGGGCGGCGCCGCACCCGAACACCGTCACCGCGGTGTGGTAGTGCGGCGACGTGACCAGGTGCACGTTCGGCGGCCCGGTGGTGATGCCGAACAACTGCGGCAGCGCGGTCCCCAGTTCGGCGGCCTCATCCGGGTCGAGGCCTGACAGCGCCCGCCGCACCCCCTTCGGCCGCCCGGTGGTGCCCGATGTGTAGTGCATGGCGGCGCCGGCGGTCCGGTCCGCTGGCAGGTGGGTGGGCTGGCCCTCGCGGATGCGCTCCACCGGGCGGAACCCGGGCACGTCGCCATAGCTGATCCGCCTGCTGGCCGCGACTTCCGCCTCGTCGGCGGCCCCGGCCCCGGCCTGGCCGAACCGCTCGTGCACGAAGAACGCCTTCGCCTCGCAGTCCCGCACGATGTAGGCGATCTCCGGGGCCGTGAAGTGCCAGTTGATGGGGGTGATGTACCAGCCGGCCTGCAGCGCGGCCAGGTAGACCTCCAGCGGCGCGATCCCGTTGGGCGCCAGCACGGCGACGCCGTCACCGGTCCGCAGGCCCTGCGCCCGCAGGCCGTGGGTCAGCTGGTTGACCCGGGCCAGCAGGTCACCGGCGGTGTGGGCGGTCCCGTCCGGCTCGATCGCCGCTACCCGCTCCGGGTCGGCCAGCGCGCGCTGCCAGAAGCCGAGCGACCCCATGACCGCACCTCCCTGGTCGTGGTCCCGCTGCCTCTCAGGCTATGCTGCGGGCGCTTCGGCCGGAAGCAATCAGCGCGGGCGGCGGGGGACCGGGCGCCCGCCCTGCCCGCGCCGCGGACACCAGGAGGGACGCCCCGATGCCGGTCGCTCTCGCCGTGCTGCTGTTCCTGGCGGGCGCCGCCGTGAGCCTCAGCACCAGCTACGTCCTCGTCACCCGGCTGGAGCGGATCGGGGAACGGCTGGGGCTGTCCGAGGCGCTGCTCGGCGTGGTCGCCGCGCTGGCGGCGGACGCTCCGGAGATCACCTCCGCCGTCGCCGCGCTCACCTCCGGCCAGGGCAAGATCGGCGCCGGGGTGATCATCGGCTCGAACGTCTTCAACCTGGCCGCGCTGCTCGGCCTGGGCGCCGTGGTCGCCGGCGGCATCGCGCTGCACCGCAGGGTGGTGCTGCTCGGCGGTGTGGTCGGCATCTGGATCGCGGCCGCCTGCCTGGTCACCGCGGCAGGCCTGCTCTCGCCGGCGGCTGGGCTGATCGCGGTGCTCGTGGTGCTGCTTCCCTACCTGGCGGTCCTGGGCGCGGGCCATGCCCGCCTGCAGCGGATAGCGCCGGCCTGGCGGTGGGAGACCTGGCTCGGCGAGGCCGTCGCCGAGGAGGAGCAGGAGCTGGAGGAGGTCATCCGCCCGCAGCAGGGCCGCGGCCGGGACGTGGCCGTGGCGGCGGCCGGGCTGGTGGTCGTGGTGGTGGCCAGCGTGACCATGGAGCGGTCGGCGTCGCTGCTGGGCACGCGTTTCGGGGTGCCCGACATCATTACCGGCGGCGTCGTCCTCGCCGCGGTGACCAGCCTGCCGAACGCGGTCGCCGCTGTCTACCTGGCGGCCAAGGGACGCGGCGCGGCCATGCTGAGCACCACGCTGAACAGCAACGCGCTGAACGTGACAGCCGGGCTGCTCATCCCGGCCACGATCACCGGCCTCGGGCCACCCTCACCCCACGCGGTTCTCATCGCGGTCTGGTACCTGGTGCTGACGCTGGCCTCGCTCGCGTTCGCCTACCGCGACAGCGGCGTGAGCCGGGTGACCGGCGCCCTGATCATCGGCGCGTACCTGGTCTTCCTGGGCTCACTGCTGGCCACCGCCCACGCGGCGTCCTCCGATCCGGCCCTGACGGTCATCCCGCTGGTGGTGGTGGCCGTGAGCACCGGTGCCGGGCTGGCCCGCAGGCCGGGGCGCCGGCGCCGCCAGCGGGGCACGGCGCGGTGATCACCCGGCGAGCTCGGCGGCCATGACCGCACCGAGTTCCCAGCACTGTTCCAGGTCAGCGGCGGACGGGGAGCCGATGACGGACAGCGGTGGCCGGGCGCGCCGCCAGGACATGCCCGAGGTGATCGACTCCACCCCGCGCACGGCGCCCGTGGTGTCGGAGTTGCCGTGCACGTACAGCGCGTACGGCCGGCGCCGGGTCGCCTCCAGGCAGGGGTAGTAGATGCCGTCGAAGAAGTGTTTGAGCGCCCCGGACATGTAGCCGATGTTCGCGGGGGTGCCGAGCAGGTACCCGTCCGCGGCGAGCACGTCCGCGGCGGACGCGGCCAGCGCGGGCCGCACGGCCACCTCGACACCCTCGATGTCGTCGGTGGACGCCCCCGCCACCGCGGCCTCGAACATCGCCTGCAGCGCGGGCGAACAGGTGTGGTGGACGATCAGCAGGACAGCCATCAGCGCGGCACACCCCGGCTCACCGCGCCGCGATCAGGCACTCCCGCAGTGTATGCCGGGCCGGGCGGCTACCGTGGAGCCTGCCGACACAGGAGTGATCCATGCGTGCCGCTGCCGCCATAGCCATCGACGCCGTTCTCGTGCTCGCGTTCGTGGTGATCGGCCGCGCCAACCACCATGCCGGGGACAGCCTGTCCGGCATCGCGAGCACCGCGTGGCCGTTCCTGGCGGGCCTGGCGGTGGGCGAGGCCGCCACCGTGCCGTGGCGCCGCCCGTTCGCCCTGGTGCCCACGGGGGTGGGGGTGTGGCTGGCGACGGTGGTGATCGGGCACGCGCTGCGGGTGGCCGCCGGGCAGGGCACGGAAGCGGACTTCATCGCGGTGTCCGCGGCCTTCCTGGGGCTGTTCCTGCTCGGCTGGCGGGTGGTGGCCATGCGCGTCCCCGCGCTCCGGTCGCACCTGGCGGGCCAGGACAGCGTGGGCCGCCGGTAGCCTGGCCATCCGGCGGGACATCCGGGCCGGCCTGGGCACCTCCGGGTATCCGGCACCCCCGGTTATCCGGCACCTCTGAATATCCAGCACCGACGCCGCCACCCCGAACAAGACGATCCCTTGCCTCGCCACAGCCCGCCGCCTTAGACTGAACGTTCAGTCAGTCCGAGGAGAACATCGTGGTCAGCGACCAGGACAGCCCTGTGGATCTACCACGGGTCATCGCCGAGCAAGAGCGGATCTTCACCGAGCGCCAGCCGCAGTCGGCCCGGCTGGCCGAGCGCGCGCGCCGCACGCTGGCGGGCGGTGTCACCTCCAGCTGGCAGATCACCGCCCCGCAGCCGGTCTGGCTCAGCCACGGCCGTGGTTCCAAGATCTACGACGTCGACGGCAACGAGTATGTGGACCTGCACGGCGGGTACGGGGCGGCCCTGGCCGGGCACGCCCACCCGGCGATCGTCGAGGCGGTCCGCAGCCAGGTGGCCCTCGGCACCCACTTCGCCCAGCCCACTGAGGACGCCCTGACCGTCGCTGGCCAGCTGTCCCGGCGGTTCGGCCAGCCGCTGTGGCGGTTCGCCAACTCCGGCACCGAGGCCACGATGGACGCCGTCCACCTGATGCGGGCGGTCACCGGGCGCGACCTGATCATCAAGGTGGAGGGCTGCTACCACGGCCACCACGACTCGGTGCAGGTCTCGGTCACCCCCGAGGCGGACGAGGTGGGCCCGGCCGGGAAGCCGGCCCAGTCCCCGTCCAGCACCGGCATCCCGGACGCGATCATCAAGCTCACCCTGGTCGCCAGCTTCAACGATCTCGACAGCGTCGCCCGGCTGCTCGACGAGCACCCCCAGGGCGTAGCCGGGATGATCATCGAGCCGATCATGATGAACGCGGGGATCATCTACCCCGAGCCCGGCTACCTGGCCGCGCTCGCCGACCTGCTGCACGCCCACGGCGCGCTGCTCACCTTCGACGAGGTGAAGACCGGGCTCACCGCGGGGCCGGGCGGCGCCACCGGGCTGACGGGGGTGGTGCCGGACATCACCTGCCTGGCCAAGTCGATCGGCGGCGGGATCGCCGTGGCCGCCATCGGCGGGTCGGAGCAGGTGATGGAGCACGTCGCCAACGGCGACTACGAGCAGGTGGGCACGTTCAACGGCAACCCGATGGCGATGGCGGCCGCCCGGGCCATGCTCTGCGAGGTGGCGACCCCCGAGGCCTACCAGCGGATCGACCGGCTGCGCGAGCGCGCGGTCGCCGGGCTGGAGGCCGAGATCGCCCGCAACGGCCTGGCCGCGCACGTGGTGGCGGCGGGCGCCAAGGGATGCGTGGTCTTCTCGCCGCTGCCGGTCCGCGACTACCGCGGGTTCCTCGACGTCGACGACCGCTACAGCCAGGCCCACTGGCTATTCCAGCACAACGGCGGCGTTTTCCTGCCACCGTGGGGGAAGATCGAGCAGTGGCTGATCTCGGTCCAGCACGACGAGAGCGACATCGACCGTTTCACCGCGAACTTTGCCAGCTTTGCCCGGGCCATCAGCTGACCTTCAGCTTGGTGCCAGCTTCAGCGCATGACCGGAGGTTTTACTCAGAAAGCCTTGCGCCCCGTACCCGCGCAGGAGTAGGAGTACGACGTATTGACGGACCGTTCAGTCAGGATGGAGTCATCCGGGGTTAACCGAACGGCTGCCTGAGGAAAGGTGAGGCGACCATGCATCCGAGAGAAGGCTGGTCGGAGGATGGCTCCCGGCGGCCGGGACTGTCCCGGCGGAGCTTCCTGCGGGGGAGCGCAGGCGCCGGGCTGGTCGCTGGCGGGCTCGGCCCGCTGCTGGCGGCGTGCTCCGGCGGCGGGGCCGGCAGCACCGGCGGCTCCGGCACCACCACGATCCCGCTGCCGCGGCCCAACCACCCGGTGACCTGGCCCATCTTCGCCGACAACAAGGCGATCAAGAGCGGGCTGAAGGCGGAGCAGGGCAACACGCTGAAGCTCTACAACTGGGTCGCCTACATCAACCCGCAGAGCCTGAAGAATTTCGCGAAGAAGTACAACGTCCCGGTCCCCCAGGTGACCACGTTCAACACCATGAGCGAGGCGATGGCCAAGCTGCGCTCCGGGCAGGTCAACTTCGACATCTTCTTCCCCACCATCGACGTCATGGGGCAGCTGGTGGAGGGCAAGCTCGCCCAGCCGATCAACCACAGCTACATCCCGAACATCTCCCAGGCGTGGCCGGACTTCACCGACCCGTTCTACGACGGCCACTGGCGGTACACGGTGCCGTACACGATCTACACCACCGGCATCGCCTGGCGGAAGGACAAGGTGCCGGAGAACCCGTACACGATGGCCAACCCGTGGGCCATGCCCTGGCAGGCGAAGTACAAGGGCAAGGTGGCCATCCTCGACGACTACCGGGAGAGCGTCAGCCTCGGCCTGATGAAGAACGGGATCTTCGACCTCAACACCACCAGCCAGTCGCAGATCGCCGCGGCCGGGAAGTCGCTGCAGCAGCTGTCCTCCATGACCAACGTCCATATCGATAACAACGACTACACCGAGGTGCCCAGCGGCCAGATCTGGATCCACCACGCCTGGTCCGGCGACATGGCGGCCGCCCCCGCTTACCTGCCCAAGGGTGTCTCGCCCGACGTCCTCGGCTACTGGTTCCCGACCGACGGCAAGGGCCCGGTCGGGAACGACACCATCGCCATCCTCAAGGGCGCCAACAGCCCGGTGCTCGCGCACCTGTTCCTCAACTACATGCTCGACCTGCCGAACGCGCTGACCAACATCAGCTACACCGGATACATGCAGCCGCTGACGGCGGTCACCCCGCAGCGCCTGGTCAGCGAGGGCATGCTGGACAAGAATCTGATGTCCACCGCGGTGCTTCCCTCCTACTTCCGGCGCGGGGTGATGGAGCTGCAGCTGCCCGTTCCCACCGACGTGCTGTGGCAGCAGACATGGCAGACGGTGAGCCACGGGGCCTAGCGGCATGACGGAGAGCGGGTACCGGGCGCGGCGGCGCGAGCAGCGGCAGCAGTACCGCTGGTTCTGGATCCTGCTGGCCGCGCCCGGCATCCTGTGGCTGCTCTTCCTGTTCATCGTGCCGTTCTACGCGATGCTGGCCATCGCCGGCGGCAAGCTGAACCTGATATTCGAGCAGCCGATCGCGATCTGGAACCCGCTGCAGTGGAGCTCGGCGAACCTGGTCAAGGCCTGGCATGACGTGGCCGGCGCCGGCGCGTTCGACGGCCCGATCGTGCTCAGGACGATCGTCTACGTCGCGATAGCCTCGGCGCTATCGCTGGTCATCGCCTACCCGGTCGCGTACTTCGTCGCCCGGTTCGGCGGCCGGCGCAAGGGCCTGCTGCTGGTGCTGCTGATCGCGCCGTTCTGGATCAGCTACATGATGCGCATGCTGGCCTGGATCGACCTGCTGCAGATCAACGGCTACGTGAACAAGGCCCTCGCGCTGGTGGGCCTGCCCCCGGTGGGCTGGCTCGGCGGGCTGTCGTTCACGGTGATCCTCGGGCTGGTGTACGGCTACATCCCGTACCTGATCCTGGTGCTGTACGCCGGGCTGGACCGGATCGATCCCGCCCTGATCGAGGCGGGCCGGGACCTCGGCCTGGGCCGGGCACGCACCTTCATCCGGGTCACCCTGCCGATGTCCCGGCAGGCGATCCTGACCGGGCTGCTGATCACCGTGCTGCCCATGCTCGGTGACTACTTCACCAACCAGTTGCTGTCCGGCACCACCAGCACCACGATGATCGGCAACGTGATCGACGGGCAGCTGCAGACGCCGGCCTTCCAGGCGGAAGGGGCGGTGCTGTCGCTGATGCTGCTGCTCGTGCTGACGATCCCGATGATCTACTACGTGTTCGCCACCAACCGCTCGTCGAGGTCGGCAACGTGAGCGCGGCCGATGTCACCACGGGCGCCCGGCCGGCCGGGGAGGCCGCCGGAGCCCGCACCCTGACCGGGCGCCTGCTGCCCCGGCCCAACCCCTGGCGCCACCCGTGGTTCCTGGAGGGTTTCACCTGGCTGTACCTGCTCTGGTCGCTGGTGCCGATCGGGCTCGCGGTGCTGTTCTCGTTCAACAACGGCAAGTCCCAGGCCGTCTGGCAGGGGTTCTCCCTGCGGTGGTATTTCACCGACCCGGTGAATTCCGTCCTGCACGACCCCAACCTGCACGCCGCGGTCATCCAGACCCTGCGGCTGTCGGTCTACACCACCTTGATCTGCGTCCCGCTCGGCGTGGCCTTCGCGCTGGGCATCAACCGGTGGCGCGGCGTCGTCTCGGCCTCGGCCAATTTCGCGATGATCCTCTCGTTCGTCATCCCGGAGCTGATCTTCGGCGTGGCGCTGTTCTTCGTGTTCACGGACCTGTTCACGTTCGTCGGCCTCGGCACCTGGGCCGAGGTCCTGGGCCTGGTGACCTGGAACGTGAGCTGGCCGGCCATTATCGTGCAGGCCCGGCTGGTCACCATCGGCAAGCAGTACGAGGAGGCGGCCGCCGATCTCGGCGCGACGCAGATGCAGACCATGCGCCGGGTGATGCTGCCGCTGCTCGCGCCGGCCATCTTCGCCAGCGCGGTGCTGGTCTTCTCGGGCGTTATTGACGACTTCGTCATCGTGGACCTGCTGAACTCCAGCGCCGCTAACACGCCAATGTCGGTTTACATCTACTCACAGCAGCATGGCGGCAATGGCGGCCCGGCTCTCAACGCACTCGGCACGATCATGCTGGTCATGACATTCATCATCGCCATTGTCGGTTACCTCGGCTATCGCTGGATGACCAGAGGCGAACGGGGCAGCCGGGTCGACGCACTCGCCACTCTCGCCGGATCTGACTGAGCCGCCCGGCCGGCCCGGCCGCCCTGGGTGGGCCGCCCACGGGCCGTCCCGCGCCCGTGCCCGCGCACACGACGATGCAAGAGCATATGCACATGCATCGGCATGTTAGGGTGGGGGTTGCAGGTGTGCATTGCACGCTTCAGCGTCTTTCCGCTCCTAGCCTGCCCAGTGGAGGGAAAATGCTGGTCAACAGCGACATGCCGGCCGGCGAGCTGCGGTCGGCGCGCTGGCGCAAGAGCAGCGCCAGCAACCCGAGTGGGAGCTGCGTGGAACTCGCCGAGGTCCCCGGCGTGCCCGGCGGCGTGGTGGCCGTCCGCAACTCCCGGGACGCCGAGGGCCCGGCACTGATCTACCCGCGCGCCGAGATGGCCGCGTTCCTGCGGGGCGTGAAGAACGGCGAGTTCGACGGACTGATCAGCTTATCCTCATCAGCCCGGCGCGGTTATCGCGCCTGAGCGCAATCGCATCACGACAGCGCGGCTCCGCGGTGATATCGTGCTGTGTGCGCCCGACCGCCGGGCGAGCCCCGGCTCTCCCGGCTTCCCGCTTAGTGCCGCGGCGTGCCGCCAGCCGTCCATCTGGAGTGGGCACTGAGTGTCAATCGACCGGTCCCCGGAGCCAGGATGAGTGCGGTTCAGCCGAGCGATGAGCTGCCCGGCAAGCGAGCCGTGGACGAGCCACGCGGTGGCCCGACCGTCCTGCGGATCATGCTCGGGAACCAGCTCCGGCGGCTGCGCGAGGCGGGCGGCATCACGCCCGACGAGGCAGGGTATGAGATCCGCGGCTCCCGGTCGAAGATCAGCCGCATCGAGCACGGGCGGGTGGGGTTCAAGGAGCGGGACGTCGCGGACCTGCTCACCCTCTACGGGGTGACCGACGAGCAGCTGCGCGCCAGCATGCTCACGCTCGCCCGCCAGGCCAACACCCCCGGCTGGTGGGCCAAGTACAGCGATATCCTCTCGGACTGGTTCGAGCCGTACCTGGGGCTGGAGACGGCCGCCTCGCTCATCCGCAACTTTGAGCTGCAGTTCGTGCACGGCCTGTTCCAGACCGAGGACTACGCCCGGGCCGTGACCGTGCTCGGCTACGGCCCCAGCGCCACCGATGAGATCGAGCGCCGGGTCAGCCTGCGCATGCGCCGCCAGAAGGTGCTCGACGGCGCCGACCCGCCCCGGGTGTGGTTCGTCATCGACGAGGCGGCGCTGCGGCGGCCGATCGGCGGCCGCCAGGTGATGCGTGCGCAGCTGAAGCACCTGCTGGAGGCGACCGCCCTGCCCCACGTCACCATCCAGGTCGTGCCGTTCCGCCGCGGGGGCCATGCCGCCGCCGGCGGATCCTTCACCATCTTGCGCTTCGCCGCGCCCGACCTTCCCGACGTGGTCTACCTCGAGCACCTCACCAGCGCCCTCTACCTGGACGACCGCCGGGATGTGGACCACTACATGGAGGTCATGAACCGCCTCAGCGCGGAGGCCCACACCCCCGTCGCCACCACCCGCTTCCTCAAAGAGATCATCCAGGAGCTCTAGGTCACCGTGACCAGCGAAGGCACCCCCGACCCGGAACCGCGTGACAGCACCCCACCGCCCGGCTACGACGCGGCCACGACCATCGACACCTCCGTCGCGCACGTCGCCCGCGTCTACGACTACTGGCTGGGCGGCAAGGACAATTTCGCCGCCGACCGGCTGGCGGGCGACCAGGCGATCCAGGCCTACCCGGACATCGTCTACTCGGTCCGCGCCAACCGCGCCTTCCTGGCCCGCACGGTGCGTTACCTGGCGAGGGAAGCGGGAATCCGCCAGTTCCTCGACATCGGCACCGGTATCCCGACCGCGAACAACACCCATGAGGTCGCGCAGTCGGCCGCGCCCGGCAGCAGCGTGGTCTACGTGGACAACGACCCGGTGGTGCTGACCCACGCCCGCGCGCTGCTGGTCAGCGGCGAGCAGGGGCACACCAGCTACATCGACGCCGACCTGCGCGACACCGGGCGGATCCTGGCCGAGGCCGCACGGACGCTCGACTTCTCCCGGCCGGTAGCGATCATGCTGATGGCCATCCTGCAGCACATCGACGATGCCGAGGACCCCTACGCGATCGTCGGCGCCCTGCTCGCCGCCGTGCCGTCCGGCAGCTACCTGGTCATCTCGCACCCGGCCGCGGACCTGGCGGCGCAGCAGATGGCCCAGATGGCGGAGCGACTGAACAAGCTCATGGCGGAGAAGGTCACCTTCCGCACCGAGCCGCAGGTGGCACGCTTCTTCGAGGGGCTGGACCTGGTGGAGCCGGGGATAGTGCGCGTCCAGCAGTGGCGGCCCGACACCGAGATGGAAGCCAAGAGCCCGGGGGCCCTGTGGGGCGGGATGGGACGCAAGGCCTGAGGGGCGACCGGCCCGGCGGCTACTGGCCCAGCTTCCCGAGGATGTCCGCGGCCGGGCCGCCCGCGGAATTCGACGCGATCAGGTGCTCGTCCTCGGCGAGGGGCACCTCCCGCGCGGCGCCGCCGAGTACCCGCAGCGCGTCCGGGGCAAGGAAGGCGTGCACCGGCGTGCCCTGGGCGAGCGTGGCCTCGGTGCCGTCGTTGGGCACGGTCACCTGCAGCAGCGCGCCCGCGGCGAGCCGCAGCATCACCTGCGTGGCGGCACCGAGGAACACCAGCCGCTCGATCATGGCCGGCACCCGGTTCGGCCCTGCCTGGCCTCCCTGGGCGTAGGGCTCGATCCGTACCCGCTCGGGCCGGATCACCGCGTGCGCGGGGCCGGTCGTGTCCACCTCGCCGCGCTCGACCGCCAGCGCCATCTCCCCCAGCCTGATGCGGCAGTGCGAGCCGGGGCCGCGCTCCACCACCTCGACCTCCATCAGGTTCGACACCCCCAGGAAGTCCGCCACGTAGGTGTCGGCGGGCTCCTCGTAGATCGCGCGGGGGCTGCCGATCTGCGCGATCCGGCCGGCGTTCATCACCGCCAGCCGGTCGGACATGGTGAGCGCCTCCTCCTGGTCGTGGGTGACGTAGAGGAAGGTGATGCCGACCCGTTCCTGCAGGGCCTTGAGCTCGACCTTCAGCGAGCGGCGGAGCTTGGCGTCGAGTGCGCCGAGTGGTTCGTCCAGCAACAGCACCGAGGGGTTGAGCACCAGCGCGCGGGCCAGCGCCACCCGCTGCTGCTGGCCGCCGGACAGCATCCCCGGGCGCCGCTTCTCGAACCCGGTCAGCTGCACCAGCTCGAGCGCGTCACCGATCCGGCTGTTCATCTCCGCCTTCGTCAGGTGACGGTTGCGCAGCCCGAAGGCGACATTGTCGAACACCGACAGGAACGGGAACAGCGCGTAGCTCTGGAACACCGTGTTGACGTTGCGCCGGTGCGGCGGGATGTGCGTCATGTCCTGCCCGTCGAGCAGGATGGTGCCCTCGGTCGGCTGCTCGAACCCGGCGATCAGCCGCAGGGTGGTGGTCTTCCCGCATCCCGAGGGGCCGAGCAGCGAGAAGAACTCGCCGCTGTCCACTGTCAGGTCGATCCGGTCCACCGCGATGTCGGTGAAGCGCTTGCTGAGCGTGACCAGCTCTATCCGTCCTCCGGCCATCGCGGCTGCCTCCTTGCTACCGATCCGCCTTCGCGGCTACCGATCCGCCTTCGCGCCGTCCACGGACTGCGCGTTCGCTGGCCGGGCGCCCGCCAGCGCTCCCGTGCCGCCAGTCCGGTGGCGGCGGACCCAGGTGAAACCCAGCTCCCCGGCCGCATAACCCATGATCAGCTCGAACGCGAGCCCCGCGTCCACCGTGGGGTCCTCCAGCGCGATCTGGACCGCGAACCCGTCCAGCAGCGCCGACAGCGTCGCCGCGAAGCCGTCCGGGTCGACCGGGCCGAACTCACCGGCCGCCTGCCCGCCCACCACCAGCGAGGAGATCGTGTGCCGCCAGCGCTCGTCGAACTTCTGCCGGACGCTGGCCACCTCGGGATGCCGCGCCGCCTGCGCCCACAGGTCAAGCCAGAGCAGCCATGAGGTGTTGGGCGCCCCGGGGTCGTCATCCGCCTCGGGCAGGCAGGACATGGCGACCAGTTCCTCCAGCCGCCCGGCCGCGGTGTCGATCGCCGCCATCCGGGTCGTCCCGGTTTCGTACCAGGTGTCCTCGGAGAAGCGGATCGCCTCGGTCAGCAGCTGGTCCTTGGTCTTGAAGTAGTAGATGACCAGGGCGGGGCTGGTGCCGGCCCGCTCGGCCACATCCGCGATGCGGGTCTCCGGGTATCCGCGCTCGACAATGACCTCCAGCGCCGCCCGGAGCATCTGCTCCCGCCGCTGGTCCGCTGTGCCCGAGCCATCAGCCTGCCGCCTCATGGTGCCATCCTCGCCGACAATGACCCTTGCGAGCACCTACCTCGACAGATCTGGCGCCCACCCCTTGTCGCAACGGTATCAGGTTTCTAGACTGAACATTCAGTCAACTTTGCGGGGGCCGCCCCGCGGGCAGGGTTCGCGGGGCTGGCCCCGCTGACAGGAACGGACGACCCGGGAGGTCGGGCTCATGGCTTCAGCATTCGACGCCATCGTCATCGGCGGGGGTCACAACGGACTGGTCGCGGCCGCTTACCTGGCCCGCTCGGGCGCGCGCACCCTGGTGCTCGAAGCCCGGGACACCACCGGCGGGGCCGCCACCACCGAGGCGCCCTGGCCGGACGCGCCGGAGTTCCGGGTCACCCGGCTGTCGTATGTCATGGGCGTGATGCCGCCGAGCATCATCTCCGATCTGGACCTGCCCCGGCACGGCTACAAGGTCTTCCCCATGGGCCCGTACTACCAGGCCTTTCCGGAGGGCGGCTCGATCAAGCTCTACGCCGACGACGCGCAGCGCAACTACCAGGAGGTGTCCAGGTGGTCGCGCAAGGACGCCGAGGCGATGCCCCGCTGGGACGCCTGGCTGGAGGGGCTCGCCGACGTGCTCGGCCCGCTGCTGCTCACGGTCCCGCCGAAGCTCGGCTCCCGCAAGCCCAGTGACCTCAGCGAGACCCTCCGCCTGGCCTGGCGCCACCGCGGCCTGGGCGTGCGGACGATCGCCGATGTGACCCGGCTGATGACCATGAGCATCGCCGACCTGCTCGACGACTGGTTCGAGTCGCCGCAGGTGAAGGGCGCGCTCGCGGTCAACGGCGTGATCGGCACCTGGGCCGGGCCCTACGAGCCCGGCACCGCGTACGTGATGGCCCACCACTCCATGGGCGACATCGGCGACGGCCATCTCGGCAACTGGGGCTTCCAGGAAGGGGGGATGGGCGCGGTCGCCGACGCGATCGGCGCCGCCGCCCGCGAGCGGGGCGCCACCGTCCGCACCGGAGCCCGGGTGGCCCGGGTGCTGCTGGAAGGCGGCCGCGCGGCCGGCGTGGTGCTGGACAACGGCGAGGAGATCCGGGCCGGCGTGGTTGTCACGTCGCTGCACCCGCAGACGGCGTTCCTCGCCCACGTCGGCCGCGAGAACCTGCCCGACGACTTCGTGCACGACATCGAGCACTGGAAGACCCGCAGCGGCGTGGTCAAGATCAACCTCGCGCTGGCCGAGCTGCCGGACTTCACCGCCGACCCCGGCACCAACCTGGCCGAGCACCACACCGGGTCGGTGGAGATGGCGCCCAGCATGGAGTACATCGAGCGGGCGTTCCAGGACGCCCGGAACGGCCGGCCCGCCGCCCGGCCGTTCAGCGACGGCGTCATCCCCACCGCGTTCGACAAGACCCTGTGCCCGGAGGGCACCCACATCATGTCGCTGTTCACCCAGTGGGTCCCCGCGGACTGGAGCACCGAGCCGCACACCGAGGAACTGCAGGCCTACGCCGACCGCATGATCGACTGCTACAACGAGGTCGCCCCGAACTTCAAGAGCTCGATCCTGCACACCGATATCGTGGGCCCCTACGAGATGGAGCACGAATACGGATTGATCGGCGGCAACATCTTCCACGGCGAGCTGTCGCTGGAACAGCTCTTCCACATGCGCCCCGCGCCCGGTTACGCCGACTACCGCACCCCGGTGCCCGGCCTGTACTACGCCAGCTCGGCCACCCACGCCGGCGGCGGCGTGTGCGGCATCCCCGGGATGCAGGCGGCCCGGGCGGCCATCACCGACAAGAAGGCCGCCAGGAAGCGCGCCCGCCGCCGACGCACCAGGCGGCCATGACCGGAGAACCCCCGGCCGTGGCCAACCAGACAGGCTCCCCCCCTGCCCAGCTCTGGGGCGTGTCAGAGCAGGACGCCGATCCCGGCAGCTACCGCCCGGCGCTGCTGGCGATGCTGGAGGCACGCAGCGTGGCGCTGGTCGGCGCCAGCTCACGGCCGGGCAGCCTCGGCGAGCGGATGGTGACCGAGGTCAGCCGGAGCCCCGCCAAGCCGCGGATCTACCTGGTCAATCCGCGCTACCGGCAGGTGGCCGGGCAGCCCTGCCATCCGTCGCTCGCCGACCTGCCCGAGACCGTCGACCTCGTCCTGCTCGGCGTCCCCGACTCGGCGCTGGACGGGCAGCTCAGCCTGGCGGCGCGGCGCGGCGACCGGTCGGCGGTGATCTTCGGCGGCGCCTACGAGATCCCCGCGGCCGCGCCGGGCACGGCCGGGCTGCGGGCGCGGCTCGCCAGCACCGCGCACGCGGCCGGGATGGCGGTCTGCGGGGCCGGCTGCATGGGATTCGTCAACGTCGCCTACGGGCTGCGCGCCGTCGGCTACGTCGAGCCGGACCCGCTGCCGGCCGGGCCCATCGCCCTGATCACCCACTCCGGATCGGTGTTCTCGACGCTGCTCCGCACCCGGCGGGAGCTCGGCTTCACGCTGGCGGTCTCGTCGGGCCAGGAACTCGTCACCCCGGCCGCCGCCTATGCGCGCTACGCGCTGAGCCTGCCGCAGACCCGGGTGCTCGGCCTGGTCCTGGAGGCCATCCGCGACCCCGGGTTACTGCGGCAGGTCCTCGCCGCGGCCTCGGCCGCGGACATCCCGGTCGTGCTGCTGTCCGCCGGCTCATCGGCCGCCGGGCGGGCCATGGTGACCGCCCATTCCGGCGCGCTGGCCGGCCAGCAGGGCAGCTGGGAGGCGCTCGCCGACGCCTACGGCGTCCACCGGGTCGGCGACCTCGCCGAGATGGCCGACACGCTGGAGCTGTTCGCCATCGGGCGCCGGGCGGCCCACCCGGTGACCGGGACACCTCTGCCTGGAACACCTGTGCCCGGGACACCTGTGCCCGGGAGACCCGGGATCGCCACCGTGCACGACTCCGGTCTTGAGCGCGCCCACACCGCCGATCTCGCGGACGAGCTGGGGGTGCCGTTCGCCGAGATCAGCGACGCCACCAAGGAGCGGCTCGCGGGCGTGCTCGATCCGGGCCTGGAGCCGGCCAACCCGCTCGACATGTGGGGCGGCAGCCGCGACGCGGAGCAGCAGCTGACCGAGTCGCTGGCGGCGCTGGCCGACGACCCGGCGGTCGCGGCGGTGGCGCTCGCGGCGGACCTGGTCACCGAGTTCGACGGCGACCGCACCTACCCGCTCGCGGCGACCGCCGCCGCGCAGCGGACCGCCAAGCCGCTCGTGGTGCTCGCCAACATCGCCGCCGCCGTGGACCCGGCAGCGGCCATGGGGCTGCGCCGGGCCGGGATCCCGGTGCTCGAAGGCGCGCGCAGCGGCCTGCTGGCCCTGCGCCACCTGCTCGATCACGCAGCCCACCGGCCCGGGCCTGCCAGCGTGGACCCGCCGCCCGTCGACGCCGCCCGCCGGGACCACTGGGCGCGGCTGCTGGCCCAGGCAGAGCCGGACGCCGCCACGCTGTTCGGCCTGCTCGGCGCCTACGGGATCAGGGTGGCCAGGGCCTGCCCGGCCGACACCGCCGACGGCGCGCTCGCGGCGGCCGCCGGGATCGGCTACCCGGTGGTGCTCAAGACCGGCCAGCCGGGCATCGCCCACAAGTCCGACGCGGGCGGGGTCGTGCTCGGTATCCGCGACCCGGCCGCGCTGACCGCCGCCTACGCCGGCCTGGCCGGCCGGCTCGGGCCGCGGGTGCTGGTCTGCGAGAGCGCCGGCCCAGGCACCGAACTGGCCCTCGGCATCACCCGCGATCCCGACCTCGGGCCGCTGGTGGTGATCGGGGCGGGTGGCCTGCTGGTCGAGTTCCTGGCCGACCGGGTGGTGGCGCTGCCGCCGGTCGGCCACGAGCAGGCGCTGCGCCTGCTGGGCCGCCTGCGGGTCGCCGGGCTGCTGGCCGGTGTGCGCGGCCAGCCGCCCGCGGACACCGGTGTCGTCGCCGAGGCGGTCGTTGCGGTCTCCGCCATCGCCACCGAGCTCGGCGACCACCTGGCCGCGCTCGACATCAACCCGCTGATCTGCGGCCCGGCCGGGGCGATCGCGGTGGACGTGCTGGCGGTCCGCCGGAGCTGAGCGCTCAGCCGGGCGCTCTGTCAGCCGGGCGCTCTGTCAGCCGGGCGCTCTGTCAGCCGTGCGCGGTGTCAGCCGTGTACCGCGGCAAGCAGCGCGGCGTAGGAACGGACCAGCGCGGCGCGCATGGGCGGGAGCAGCGGGCTGTCCATCAGCCGGCCTTCCACCACCCACTGGTCGACCATGTCCATGGCCCGCGCCCGGTACTCGGCGGCGGGCCGCAGGGCCGTCTCGTCGATGCCGAAGGTGAAGGCGTACAGCTGCGTCAGCGCGTCCACCAGCGGCTGGGGGTCCCCCTCCTCCCCGCGCTGGTGGATGCGGTGCACCCGCCACCACTCGACCTCAAGCTCGGCGGCGCGGGCCGGGTCGGCGGGCTCACCGTGGGCCAGCCGCAGCAGGGCGTAGAAGCGGCGCATGCAGCGGCGGGCACCCGCCGGGTCGCTCTTGGGCGGGGGCGGCGCCCAGAGCTGGTTGGCGCGCAGCACCAGCCAGGCCCCGTGCACGGTCCTGATCCAGTCCATGCCGAACGCGCTGCGCACCACCAGCACCGACAGCGCCAGGAACCGGGCCCATTCGCGCTGGTAGTAGGCCACCCACACGGCCGCCTCCAGGTGGCCCACCCGGAGCGGGCTGAACGAGCGGAGCCGGCTGGGGTCACCGCCGCTGGCCCGGAAGCCGCCAGCCCGCGAGCTGCCACCCCGGCAGCCATCCGCCCGGAACCGGCCGCCCCGGTAGCCGTTCCCCTGCACCTGGCCAGCGGCGCCTGTCTCGCTGTCCACCGCGACTCCCCCCACCGCCCGTATCGCTTCCAGGTGATGTCCGAGCCTAGGGCATGCCTTTGCCGGTCCATGGGCTATTCACGGTTCCCTGCCCGGCAGCACGCCACCGGGGAACGCCGAAGGGCCCCCACGGCAGCCGGTCCCGGCCCGGGAATCAGAACAGGACGTACAGCTTGCGGATCTTCTCGTGGATCTGCCAGCTGCCCCGCCAGCCGCGGGGGAAGACGGCGGTGTCACCGGGGCCGATGTCCTGGGGCTGGCCGCCGTCCGGGGTGACCGTCATCCGCCCGGACAGGATGTACACAGCCTCGTTGGTTTCCAGCGTCCAGTACGAGGGCCCCGGGGTGCACTCCCACACCCCGACCTCCTGGTCACCGTCGGCCCACAAGGTCCGCCCGGTGGTCTGCATCGGCTCCCCGGTGGCCTCGGCCAGCGGGCCCCAGTCCTCGAGCTCGGCGGCGGCCGCCGCGGCGGCCAGGAACGGGGTGGCCGCGGTCGTGTCGGTCATGGAACGGTGCACCGTCCTTTCGGGGAAGGTCAGCCTGTCAGGAAAGGGTCAGCTTGCCCGGCGCCTGCTGCGGGGCCATCTCCGGGAACGGCAGGGCGATCGGGTCCGCGGCCAGCCTGCTGCGGCCGGCCTCATCGAAGCGGTCAAGCCCGAGCGGAGCCGGGTCCACGACCTCCGAGGTGCCCGTGAGCGCCAGGTCGGCGGCCACCCGGGCGACCGCGGGCCCCCACATCATGCCCGCGCCGCCGGCGCTGGCGACGGTGACCCCGGCCAATGGCCCGTCCGGGCCGAGCGCCGGGCCGATGATCGGCAGGTGGTCGGGCGTGTAGTCGATGGTCGCCGCCCAGGTCCGGCGCAGCCCGAGCCGGGCGGTGACGGGCACCAGGCCGGCGAGCCGCTCCCGCATGCGGGCGAGGTAGGCCTCGTCGACCGAGACGGTCTCGCCCGGCTGCTCGTCCGGGTTGCTCATCCCGAACAGCAGGCCGTTCTCCTCGGGACGCCAGTACAGCCCCGCCAGCAGGTCGAAGACCATGGGTACCCGCTCCGGGCGCAGGTCCGGGTGCGGCTCGGTGACGGCGACCTGGTGCCGGACCCCGCCCGCCGGGACCCTGATCCCGGCCAGCCCGCCCACCTCGGCCAGCTTCGGCCCGCCGGTGAGCACGACCAGGGGGGCGGCGATCGGCCCGGCGCTGGTCTCCACACCGGCGACC
>Ga0335079_10001005_pt1 | contig 32020 bp, 24 predicted proteins | sample Lox_Sample_33_FD_206719 | JGI IMG/M metagenome (GOLD analysis project Ga0335079, IMG submission 206719) | Soil microbial communities from Loxahatchee National Wildlife Refuge, Florida, United States - Lox_Sample_3.3 | ecosystem: Environmental > Terrestrial > Soil > Wetlands | place: USA...
ATTTCAGCCGATCGTTGTAGTCCTGGATGTTCCTCACCCCCGCAGTTGCGAGCCGGTCATATCTCTTCTCCATTTCCAGCTCGACGCTGCGCAAGACATTTTTCGCATTGTCGGGTGTCGTAATAATTTCCTGGTCAAAATCAGGCGAGACGGCGAGGAAATGATGCTTGAGTTTGCCGTAGAGCGTCAGCTCGATCTTCTTCGGATCGATGATCACAAATTTCACTTCCGAAGGATGGAGCTTGAAGAGGAGACTTGCCAGTATGGTATTGATGCCAACGCTTTTCCCCGATCCGGTCGATCCCGCGATGAGAAGGTGCGGCATTTTTGCCAGATCGTCGGTATAGACTTCGCCGGCGATGGTCTTGCCGAGGGCGATCGGGAGCCCCGCTTTGGTCTCGCGGAATCTGGCAGAATTCAGTGCGCTCCGGAGATGGACAATCGACGGGTTGCGGTTCGGGATTTCGACACCGACAGCGCTCTTGCCGGGTATCGGCGCCATGATGCGGATGCCCTTTGCGGCGAGTGCCAGCGCCAGATCGTCAGCCAGGCTCACAATCCGGCTGATCTTGACTCCCGAGGCAGGAACGAGTTCATAGAGTGTCACCACAGGACCGGGTGTCACGCTGACACTTTCGATCTCGACACCAAAGTTGGCAAGTTTCGATCGGACGAGCTCGGCGTTTCCCTTCAGCTCCTCATCGGGAAGAGAATCTGCTTGCCGGGGTACATCGAGCAGATCAACGGAGGGAAATACGTAGTCGATTTCCTCGCTCTGGTTCTCCACGACAGGTGGCGAGACTTCCCTAGGCTCTTCGTGCACAGGTTCGGGAGCCGGAGGATGCATCTGAACAATAATCGGTTCCTCTTCGGGAACTTCAAGTTCCGCCTCGACTTGCGGAACTTCCCTCTCCGGTTCGCCGGAAGTGTCGTCAAAATATGTTCGCTGCGGCTGAACAGCCGGTTCGGTCTCCTCGTCGGCTTTCCGGATCAGCACCTCCGCGGGCTCCTCCTGTCCGGGAAGGTATTCTCCGTTCCGGGATCCAACCATCCGGCTGTAAAGAAAGATCCATGCGGATTTCCCGCGCTCGATCGTCCGGTGAATATCGAGGTCGATCGCGAGGACTGCCGTAATGAAGAGTGCGGTCAGCACAACAATCGACGACCCCACTCTCCCAAGAAGATGTGTTGACAGTTCGGCGATAAATGCGCCGATAATACCGCTCCACTCCTTGGCAATGCCGCCAATGATAAGATTTGCCAGCCCCATCGTCGTCGAGAAGAGCAATCCAAAGACGAGCGCGTAATTCGTGAGGACCATTTCCTTTGCATAGGGTTTCTTCCGCAGAAGCACCCAGCCCCAGACCACAAAAAGCGCAGGGATCAGGAGCGATGCATACCCGATTGTACCGTTGATGAGGAGATTGGAAATGCCGGCACCGATGAGACCGAGGTGATTCTGCAGTTCGCCGGTGAGCGCTTTGAGACCCGCATTGAAGGGGAGTCGAAAAATATCAAGAAGGGAGAATTGCCGGAGTACCAGCTCATCCTGAGAGGAATAACTCAGGATACTCAGGAAGGATATCAGCCCCGTGACAATTATGAGGATCGCACCGATCTGGCGTTTCCGCCCGCTTTGAGCCCGTCGGTTTGAACCGTTTCGTGGCGACGATTTTGATGGTGACTTGATCTTCTCAGCCATCGGGATCCCGGAAGTTACGCCGTCGATTTTTTCCAGATACGGATAACGTTTCCGGAAAGCGTCGGGAGCGTTTCCATCGAATCGACCTGCGCACAGACGGGAATATCCTCTCCGAATCCGATCGAGGCAAGATACTTGCCGTGCTCGGAACTCTTGAGCATCCGTACGATGCTCTTGCCAAATGTCTTGTCAAGTGCTGCAGCAGCGACGGCACCATCATCGAGAACATATTCCGTCGATCCGCCCTTGCCGAGCTTATTGATGATCCTTCCGGCACAGACTGCATCCTCGATACAGAAGTGTCCTTCCTTTCCGGCACAAATGATCATGAAATCACTCTTGAGCTCCGTGAGAAACCGTGTCACCGCACTGATATTCACAAACGCCGCCACGACAAGATGTTTGGCATGTCTTCCCTTGACGATCGCAACGGAACCGTTGGTGGTCATGAGAATGATGGATTTTCCCTTCACCACCTCATTGGTGTATTCCAGAGGGGAATTGCCGAGATTGAATCCCTCGATCATTTTCCCGTTCCGCTCGCCTGCCCTCAGCGTCACCTCACCAAACAGGTTCCCGGAAATTTTCACCGCATTCTCGATAGTGCTGACAGGAATAATTTCCTTCGCGCCGCGCTCAAGCGCTGTCGCAATTGTCGTGGAAGCACGGAGCACATCAATCACGACAATATTCTTGTCTTTCAGCTGCATCTCGTCGAGCTGGTCGGGGGTAAAATGCACTTCAATATGGATTTGCTTTTTCGGCAGCATTGATGATCACTTCTTGATAAAAGGTACCTTGACAATATGAGCCCGGACGTCTTTCCCGCGGATGTTGACGCAGATCGGGGTTTCGGCAACAGAGGAATCGCTCTGGACATATCCCATCCCGATTCCCTGCTCGAGCTCCGGAGACACGGTGCCGCTTGTGACATAGCCGAGGTTTTTGGTGTCTCGCCGAATTTCATACCCATGGCGCGGGAACGCCCGTTCCTCTTCAACCACGAATCCTACCAGTTTTCGCTTCACGCCTTCCTGTTTGACACGCTGAAGCACATTCCTTCCGTTGAATTCGCCCTTATCGAGCTTCGTGATCCATCCCAATCCCGCTTCGAGCGGATTCGTGGACTGGTCGATATCGTTTCCGTACAGGCAAAATCCCATCTCCAGCCGCAGTGTATCACGTGCGCCAAGACCGGCGGGCTTCAATCCGAATTCCTTCCCTGCGTCGGTAATGGCATTCCACAATTTGGCAGCAGCCGGCAGGGAGGCCTCGCAGTACAGTTCGTAGCCAAGTTCACCGGTATACCCTGTCCGTGATACGACCATATCGATCCCCGCTACCGTCGCATGGGTGAAGGTGTAGTATGCGAGTGAGCTGAGGTCGGTTTTTGTCAACTTCTGAATCGTGTCGAGAGACCGAGGACCCTGGACTGCGAGGAGCGCTACATCGTCGCTCTTGTTCACCAGAATTGCATCCAGGGAACCCACCTGAGAGGCGATCCACTCGAAGTCCTTCGCAATATTCGAGGCATTCACCACAAGCATGTAGTGATCCTCAAACCGATAGACCAGAAGGTCATCGACGATTCCACCTTCGGGATAGCACATCGCCGAGTACTGCACTTTGCCGGGAGCAAGTTTGGAGGCATCGTTGGTTGTGACTTTTTGCACGAGTGCCAGCGCATCCTTCCCGCGCACCTCAAACTCCCCCATATGTGAGACATCGAACAACCCAACTGCGTGGCGAACGGTCTTGTGCTCATCGATAATGCCGGAGTACTGGACCGGCATTTCGTAGCCGCCGAACTCGACAAGTTTCGCTCCGAGTTTCTGATGAATGGAAAAAAACGGGGTCCGTTTCATACGGTCACTTCTGGACTTTCTTCCAGTCACTCAGGAATCGTTCCAGTCCGATATCCGTGAGCGGGTGTTTGATGAGATTGATCAGAACACTATACGGCATGGTGGCAATATGTGCGCCCATCATTGCCGATTCGACGACATGCATCGGGTGTCGGACGCTCGCTACGAGAACCTGTGTCTCGAATCCATAATTCCGGTAGATCGTGAGAATCTGCTGAATGAGATCCATCCCGCTCGTGCTGATGTCATCAAGCCGGCCGACAAACGGGCTGACGATATATGCACCCGCTTTTGCAGCCAGAAGTGCCTGATTGGGGGAAAAACAGAGCGTCACATTAGTGCGTATACCTTCCGCCTTAAACTGCTTTACCGCTTTCAATCCTTCACGGATGAGCGGCACTTTCACAACGATGTTCTCATGGATCTTTGCAAGTTCCCGGCCTTCCTTCAACATACCCTCATGATCGGTTGCGACGACCTCGGCACTGATATCGCCGTCGACAACGGCACAAATTTCCTTCAGGAGAGTTCGAAAATCCTTCCCTTCTTTTGCAACGAGACTCGGGTTTGTGGTGACGCCGTCAAGCAGACCCATGCTCGCGGCGTCCTTGATTTCATTGAGATTAGCCGTATCGATGAATATTTTCATATGCTATGCCTTGGTCTTCAGGAAGTGTACTGATCGGTGATGTCTTTATTTTGTTTGGGTGAGAAGAACCGAAAGTCCGCCAGAGGAACTTTGGGATCACTCGCGAGCTTGATCATGACGAAGTACTTGAACTTCATCTTTGTCAGTCTGCTTGGTGTTCCCTCGGTCAGGTACGAGGCAATGGTCGGATGCACCGTAAGACGCAGCCGGAGTTCCCGGGTTTCCGACTTGAACCGCCGGACCCACCGCTCGATCTGGTTGACAATGCTCGATTTAGACTGGACGACACCGCCGCCGCCGCAAACAGGGCACGGTTCGCTGAAACTGTGGAGGATGTTCTGACGAATACGCTGTCTTGTAATCTGGACGAGCCCGATTTCCGTCATCGGGATGACGGTCACCTTTGCACGGTCGCGGCGAAATTCCTTCCGGAGCTCATCATAGATCTTCTTCTTGTTCCGTTCATCTTCGAGATCGATGAAGTCAATCACGATGATGCCCCCGTTATCCCTCAGCCGGAGCTGGCGGCAAACTTCGCGCGCTGCCTCGAGGTTGGTTCTCAGTGAGTTCAGTTCCTGCTCGCGCTTGGCGGCATAGCGCCCGCTGTTCACATCAACCACAAGCATCGCCTCGGTCTGTTCCAGAATGATATACCCGCCGCTCTTCAGCCATACTTTCCGTGCCAGGGCCGTGGAGATTTCCTTTTCGACGCCGTACACATCGAAGACCGGCTCGCGCTTTGAGTAGAGCTCAACTTTCTCCACAAGTTCGGGAGAAACCTGCTTCACGTAAGCGCGGATATCCTTGAACAGCTTTTTGGAATCGACCACCACGCGTTCGACGGAATCGGTAAAGAGATCACGGATCACGCTCGACGTCGTTGCCATATCTTTATACAGCAAAGACGGGGCTTTCTCCGTCTTGAGACTCTTTTCAATGTCGCGCCAAGTCTGGATGAGCCCCTCGAGATCCTGCTTCAGTGAATTTTCATCCTGATCCTGTGCAACAGTCCGGATGATCACTCCAAATCCGCTTGGAAGGATACTCCTCACGACTCTCCGCAGACGGCGCTTCTCCTTGAAGTTCTGAACCTTCTTGGACACGCCGATCTTCCCATCGAACGGGAGAAGAACGAGAAAACGACCGGGGAGGGAGATCTCCGAAGTGACGCGGACGCCTTTTTTGCCGACCGGCTCCTTCGTGATTTGAACAATAATATCCTGCCCGCGTTTGAGATCGGGGATTGGCGCGTTTCGACCGTTGTCGCGGTGATTTTGTCGCTGGGGAGGCGGGGGTGCCGGCTTCGGAGGAGGCGGGGGTGCAACTTCCGTTACCGCAGGTGCAGTTGAACCTTCTCCTTGTGAGGTTTGCTGCTGGCTGGAGCCGACATTTTCATCTTCATCAACATCGTCATCGAGATCGACGTCGGAATCATCATCACCAACAAGCGATGAATACTCGCCGAAAGAGCTTCCGATATCGGAAAAATGGAGAAATGCGTCTTGCTTCAGTCCAACATCAATAAAGGCCGCCCGGATTCCGGGCATGACCTTGGCAACTCTCCCCAGATAAATATCGCCGACCATCCGCTCTTTTTCGGGGGTTTCGACATAGAGCTCGGCAAGCCGCTTATCCTCCGTAATGGCGATACGGATCTCGTTCGCCGTGGCATTGATAACAATTTCTTTTCGCATACGTGGTACTTCGTTCCTTTACACCCGTCCGGGGGGTGGCAATGAGTGGCACTCCCCCGGCAGGGATTAGTAAGAATTGAGTAAAACTGCAACGACGCAGACGGACCGATGCCGTAGCGAAGTCCCGGAACGAAGCGAGCATATTTCCTTTTGGAAGGGAAAAAATCGTGAAGAATGGAGCACTCAAAATCGTTGACCAGAGACCTGTTGCAAAATGAATTAGCATGAGGAATTACAGCATTTCGTGTAATTTCAGGTAATCTCTGAGATGACCTTCCCTAACGTACGAAATTTCCGCCCGGATTGCAAGCCACCGTCCCTACCGGTTCATTAATGTGACCTGAGCGGTCGTACACATGTGAATTAGGTCACAAGCACCCTTGAACCCCTTGTAGAATAACGCTATCATGATTTATTAATTTTACGACATCAACAGAGGAAAATCATGAACTCTGGTCAAATGCTCTTGTCGGTGGGGGCTCTTACTCTTTTAATGACAGTGTTACTGTCATTTTATCGCGGTTCCGACTACACACAACAGGCGATCGTCCAAACCAAACTCGGCATCACGGCGGTGTCTCTTGCCACGTCCGTTATCGAAGATGCCTCCGGTCAGGCATTCGACCAGAATACCGTTACAGCAGCCGATACTGCATTGAGTCAACTGACAGCAGCCAACAAGTTGGGATTTGAAACGGGCGAAAGCTACCCCGACTCCATCAATGACTTTGACGATTATAATAATCTGACGTATTCGGTTTCAGATACCATGGGCGGTACGTTCACGGTCAAATGCTCAGTTTGCTATGTCAGCGCAACCGCGCCGGATGTTGCTCTGAGCACACAGTCATGGCATAAGAAACTCACGGTGACCGTAACAGCCCCGCAGATGAGGGACACCGTCAAGGCAAATTATATTTTCAGTTACTGGTACTTCAGGTAAGGAGACCTGGTCCATGGGAAACATTACACTCATTGATATCGTCGGCTCGTACATTATCGCCGCGTTGCTGTTCATCATCATGCTCAAGATGGACGGCAACCTCTCCTATGCGAACTTCACGGCCATTAACGACCTGACGGTCCAAACAAATATTGTCACCGCGGCGCGGATCATCGAGGAGGATTTCAGGAAGATCGGTTACTGTGAAGTCCCGAATAATTTCCCGGATCCATCAAAGGGTATTGTCGCAGCATCGCAGCACAGCATCACCTTCATCACGGACATACCGGATGCTACACATCCGTACGGCGATGGTATACTGGACACCATCTCGTATACCGTCGGAACCGCGGCAGCGCTCACACAGACAAAGAATCCAAACGATTTCGTTCTCTACCGGAAGGTGAGTTCTCCCTCGAGCAGCAAAACGACAAATTTCAGCATTGGTTTAACACGGTTCGATTTTACTTTCTATGACGCGCAGGAAGACTCTCTGAGCTTTCCGATCACTGTTCCAAGCGCAATTTATGAGATGCGTCTCACGATGCTGCTGCAAAGTCCGTTCGCGTACGATACAACGTATTCCTATTCATATTGGCGTCAGATGCGGCTTGCTTCGCGCAATCTGAAGGCCCGGTAAGGAGATTTACTATGGGTAAATGGTCGCTGTTGATGGTAATGGGATTTTCACTGATCGCTCTGCAGGTCATGCCGACGGTGAACAAGCGCGTCAACGATGCGTATTCCAATTACATGAATTATTGGGATTCCACGCAGGCACATAATCTCGCGGTAAGTGCTGCAAACATGGGGGCAAATATCATATTTGAAAACCCCACGAGCCCGAGTACCTGGGAGGCCGGGATTCCTTCCACCTCATTCGCGGGAGGAACACTCAAAGCCACGATGGCGTACATGACGGGAGCAGATTCCGCCAAGATCAAGATTATCGCGAGCGGCCTCTTCCTTGGAGTCCCGGACAGTGTGTTTGTCATCCTGGAACCTGGCTCCTTCGCACGCTTCGCCTACTTTTCCAACGTCGAGGGAGGAATCAATTGGGTAACCCAGGATACGATCTGGGGTCCCCTGCATACGCAGGACGTCATGACTATCAACGGCACGCCGACATTCTGGGGCAAGGTATCCGCATTGAAAGGGACCAGCCCTGCGAAATCCAGCGCAAAATTTTACGGAGGATATGCTAGCGGAGTGAACATTCCACTCCCCGGTGATCTCAATGGTGTCACTTCCGCGGCAACATCAGGAGGCAAGATGTTCACGGGCATGACTGATGTATGGCTGACATTCCAGAACGACAGTGTGAAGTATAAAACTTCTAAAACTGGCGCATGGACGATCACGCCATTCAGGACCCTCGCCCCAAACGGTGTAATCGGCATCAGCAACGGGAACCTTCACGTCCAGGGAACATTCAAGGGGCAGGGAACCATTGTCGCAAATGGATCCGGGAATGGAAACGTCTACATCGACGATAATGTGCTCTATAAAACTGATCCCAGCGTGACTCCGTCATCCACTGACTTGCTGGGAATCTGTGCATACAACAGCATCATCGTCAGCGACAGCACAGCCAACCACACAAACTGCACAATCGACGCGGCGATGTTCTGCCTGAAGCAAGGGTTGACAGCACAGGATTATTCGAGCTTACCGATCTGCGGTAACCTCACTATTATGGGCGGGATCCAGCAATATCAGCGTGGCGCGGTCGGAACTGTCAGCGGCGGTGTGATCAACCATGGATTCCAGAAGAACTATAATTATGATAACCGGCTCATGACAGCGTTTCCACCGTATTATCCGGCTACAGGGACCTATCAGATTATCTCGTGGCTTGAGTGACGTGCGGCGAATGGGGAAGCGGGACCCTCTGAAAAACAACAGAGGTCAAGCTTCCCCATGTCACACGAAAATTACTTCCTACCGTTGCTTCCTTCCGGACCTGGCGGGGTTTGAAAGATCCCCGTTGCATGGGACTTGACCTCTGAACTCAAGGTACGAACCCGGTGACGAAGATGCAATTCACCGTGTCCGCCGAATCACTACGCTACATTCATCACCCTCCGGATTGATTTCAGCAACGTCTCCAGCTCATACGGTTTCGTGAGATAATCGTTCGCACCCTGCTTCACTGCCTCCATTGCGATGGCCAGGTCGTCGACTGCCGTCAGCATGATGATGCGGCACGAGAGTTTTTTCGATTTTATGAATTTCAGAACCTCGATGCCGTTCATCCGCGGCATGCGGATATCGAGGAGAACAAGATCGTATTTCTCGCTCTTCAGCTTCTCGCTCGCCGTATCGCCATCATCCGCCGTGTCGACATTGTACCCTTCTCCCATGAGCTGTTCCTTAATAAGCTGTCGAAGATTCTGTTCATCATCGACGTAGAGAATTCGGATTGACTTAATCATATGCATTCCAACCAAGTGATAGAATCATGAATTCCGTTCATGCCGGCTAATAGTTTTCCGCCTGTGTCGGAAAATGATGCGGAGTTTTTTCCCACCGGAGCTGTTTCTTTCCGATGGCGGCCTTGAAGAACAGGTACACCGCACGCCCCGTGGCACTAAAGTTAATAATATTTGAGATAGGAAGCCGGACGATGCTCAGCAATGCCGCCCAAAGTCCATACACCCGCCGAACCGTGATGAATCTGTGCGAAATTCGCCAGATCATCAGCATGCTGTCGATAACGACCAGGTACCAGAGCACGGTCCCTTCTGCCACAATCGGGGGGAGCTGTGAATATTGCGTAAGACCAAATCTGATCGCTTCGTAAACCATCAGGTAGGCGATCACAACGTACGCGCCAAAATTTATGGCGTTGGTAAGGATTGCCTTTCGATCCCGGTACAGGATGAACCGGAACCTCGCATCACCAAGCCAGCCGATTGACTTCCACGACTGCAGACAGATACCCGTCACCCATCGGCTTTTCTGACGGATCGCCGCACGCATAGTATTCGGAAAATACGCGCGTGTGGCACAATTGATCCCGAACGGTTTATACGCGAACAGGAGATTTGCTTTCCCGAGGGCGAGACGCAATGCCAGATCGTAGTCCTCCGTGAGAAATTTGGACCGAAAGATATTCTTCGCATACGAGCTTCCGACAAATTCGACGATCCAGCGGTTGACCGCAGTGCCGACTCCCGCAGACGGTACAAAGCCGCTGAAATGCTGTCGCACATACAGGTCTTTGGTGTGGTATTCCGCAAATTCGTCGGAGTATGTCCAGTGAACGAGATTCGTGTGGTGCATGTGCAGCGGAAAGACCGGCAGCTGCACCATGTCGTATTCCGGAATGAAGACGTTGTGGATTTTCAGCGAAAGGGGGTGAATAACATCTTCGGCATCATGCATGAGAATGATGTCGTACCGAATGCCCGTTTTGTTTTCCCACTGGAGCATGCCGTCATGAATCTGGTTCAGATTATCGGCCTTCGTGGTAGGTCCCTCGTGATCGGCAACGACGGCATGGACATTCGGATACTGCCGGCTCACTTCCTCCACTTTCGTGATCGTTGCGGGATCGTTCGGATACACCCCCACGAAAATGTCGTATGACCGGTATTGAATCGTCTGGCAGGCATGGATCAGCATCTTATCGATCACATCCGCCTCACGCCACGCCGGAACGTACAACGCAATCGGTTTCTCCGGCGTGTCCATGATGATTTCAGGAGAATCGTAACGGTACTTGTTGAAGTTCTTCCTCATCAGGAGATGGTGAAACCAGTAATACATATCCACGAAGAGATCATCGAGCCCGCTCAGGAAGAGGAATGCCGCGATGAAGAATGTCGCGATGTAGAGCGAAGGATACGAAGCCCGGAAGAATTCAATAAGCCAGTCGAGCATAATCTAAAACGTCTTATCCAGAATGATGAAGAACCGGAAACTCGAATAGAACTGGTCGTACGGCCTGGCTGTTCCCCCCACATCCCAGTAGGAACCCCGGTGAAACTCTCCTGCGAGATAAAGCCCCCAGAAAATATTGGGTGATATCCTTACGCCGACGCTTCCCTCGACGAGATTGTTGTAGTATTCCTTGTTTCCATCCCGCACGACACCAAGGGAAACATAGGCATCCATAATGGCACGGGAAACTTCGACGGTACGAATGCCCGCCCGTCCCTGAAGGTACCCGATCGTATTCGAATACCGCGAATAATATCCCAGCGATGAATAAAAATCGAGAAGAGGCGCAAACGGGAACTGTACGTCCGGATGATACGTGTATGACGGGTAAATCCCGTTCCCGTAAACGGCAACCGCCCGGAAATCTCCTCTCGTCGAGGATTGATCCGTTCGCTTGATCAAATCGACCGAGAGGCCTTCCTGCACACTTGCCTGGAATCCCGTGAAGGGCTCCGCCTTCACTCCCAAACCCGTCACAACGGCGTTGTCCGAAAAAATGACCGGAGCCAGTCCCCCGCTTGATCGGGCATCACCCGAGACGGAAACGAAACCGTAGAGGCTCAACACGTGGGAATTATCGACGTAGTGTCCTTCCTGGAGCAATGCCGAGTAGAACCAAGTTTCCCATCGCGAGTCATAGTACGGAGCCGCATAGATCCGGGTATACCACGACGCCGGCGTTGATGCCCTGTTGCTGTACTCGTTTGCTGCCTGCTGCCGGACATCCGGACTGCCGCTCGCCATAAGTCGCTGGAAATACTGGTCCGATTCTTCATTCCGACCGATGAGCCGCAGCCAGTACGCAATCTGCATCTTCGTCGTATCCGAGGGCTGTAAACTGTCAGCGATCATGAATTCACGTACCGCAAGATCCGTCCGGTCATGATCGCGGTAAATATATCCGAGCTGTTTGTGGACGAGGACGTTGGAGGGATCGAGCTTCGATGCTTTCTCGAAGAGAGACTGCGCTTCGGGCAGGCCTGCTTTCAGGACGGAGTATGCCCGGACAAGAACTTCATCGAGTGTCGAATCCGACGGAACATGAGACTGAGCACATACCTGCGCACCCCAGAAGGCAGCAATCACGAAGGCATACCGGGTTATTTCTGGTATGGAAAATCTCATGAACCTCTATGAACGTGGACAGGTGTGCCCATGCAGGAACGTTGGTGAACCGTGCAGGCATGATAACTTACGAAAATTACGAGCCCCAATCAACTGATCTGGCCCCGGATTCCTTCTCTGTTTGCGTTTCGATGCAAAAATTCATACAATGGCACTCACACGCAAGCAAAATCCGTTACCGGATTTTCCCGATTTCCACAACCCACAAGGATACGACCATGAAGGAATCTGCCCTCGATCGGCTGCTCCGTTACGTCAAGATCGATACCCAGTCGGATGAAAATTCACAGAGCTACCCGAGCACATCAAAACAGTTTGATCTCCTGAATCTCCTCGTACGAGAGCTGAAGGATCTCGGCCTCTCGAATGTCGGCATCGATTCACACGGTTACGTGACTGCCGCCCTGCCGGGGAATATCCCGAAAAGCGATAAGGCTCATGGTAAAGTGCCGAACATCGGGTTCATTGCGCATGTTGACACTTCACCTTCAGCAAGCGGCACCAACGTCAAGCCGCATGTTATCACCTATAACGGCGGCGACGTCGTTCTCCCGGGCGACTCCTCGATCGTCCTCCGGACTTCCGAGAACCCGGAACTGAAACGGAATATCGGCAAGCAGATCGTGACAACCGACGGGACCACGCTTCTTGGTGCGGACGACAAGGCGGGAATCGCCATCATCATGACCATGCTCCAGACGGTGATCGGGAATCCGTCCGTCGTGCACGGTGATCTCAAGATTGCGTTCACGCCGGATGAAGAGGTCGGTGCCGGCACAAAGTACTTCGACGTCAAGAAGTTCGGCGCCGATGTGGCGTATACCGTCGACGGCGACACGCCGGGGGAGCTCAACAAGGAAACCTTCAGCGCAAACAGCGCCATCATCACCGTCCACGGCCGCAACATTCACCCGGGATCTGCAAAGAATATTATGGTGAATTCACTCCGGTGCATGGCGGACATCATTACCCGCATGCCAAAGGATATTGCTCCCGAGTCGACCGAAGGATATGAACCCTACATCCACCCTCATCTTCTGAAAGGCGAAGAGGAAAAATCCACGCTCAACATCCTTCTGCGGGATTTCAAAACAGAGGGGCTCGACGTCCTGAAGAAGAAGCTGGAAGCCATCATTGCGGAAGTCAAACCTCTCCATCCAAAGGCAAGGATCGAGCTTGAAATCGTTGAATCGTACCGGAATATGAAAGAGGGGGTGCTCAAGGATCCCAGGATTCTGGATTGTATGTGGGAAGCCACCAAACGTGCGGGACTCGAGCCGAAATGGGTGCCGATTCGGGGCGGCACTGACGGCTCCAAGCTGACGGCGGCAGGCCTTCCCTGCCCCAATCTTTTTACGGGTGGACAGAACTATCATGGCAAGACCGAATGGGCTTCCGTCTGGGGAATGGAAAAGTCGGTTGAGACGTGCGTGAACCTCGTCCAGGTCTGGGTCGAGAAGTGCCGGTAAGTTGCTCCGTATCACATCGACCCTTGTTCGTGACGCGAAACCATCGTATACTGAAAATGCAGTCAATCGTTGTTCCACGTCGATGGTTCTACTGGAAGTCATGTTCGGGGAAGTTGTTCACAGCAGTTTGCCGGTATTCCTGTTCTTCCTGAGTACGGTTCTCGCAGTTGCTCTTTCGCTCTATCTGGAGAAGCACCGCAAGTAAGATCCGGTTTTGTATTCCGGGAGGAAGAAGTACCAGTCATCGGGAGATCGAGGGCCATATCCGGCGAAGGATTCTCTATTGGAAATCCCGCCCGGATTAAGTACATTTGCAGCATGTCCATCCTCCTCGCAGCAAGTTCGTCCAAATGAGACCTCTCAGTTCGTTTATTTTTCTTTCCATTTTCATTGCTCTTCCTGCGTTTTCGCGCCAGTATTCCCAGAGTGTCGAGCGATTAACGCTCAATTCCGTGGCGGTTCTGAGTACGTCTGCGGCTGTCGCCGTGGGTGAATCCGGTGTTATTGCACGTACGACTGACGGCGGGGTGCACTGGCTCTACGTCCCGGGAGCCGGGGGACAATCGAATGAGCTGTTCTCCGTCGTATTTTCCGATCAGAAAACGGGCTGGGCCGTCGGAGCAAAGGGAGCGATCGTCAAGACCACCGACGCAGGAATCTCGTGGACATTGCGGGACAGCACGTCCAACAAAGACTATTTCGGCGTCAGCTTCGTGTCCCCTGCCACCGGCTGGATCGTCGGAACAGACGGCATCATCCTGAAGACCACCAATGCCGGAAAATCATGGATTCGCATGCACGGCGATATCACCGACAATCTCTGGAATGTACAGTTTGTGACTTCGAAGAACGGATGGATCGTAGGCGCTTCCGGGAGGATTATCCGGAGCGTGGACGGGGGAAAATCCTGGACCGCGTCAGATACGCGGCTCTATAACGCGTATCACTGCCTTCATTTTATTGATGAAAGAACCGGATGGATCGCGGGCGGATATGGAGCCGTTTTGAAAACCACCAACGCCGGAAAGAGCTGGGTACGCCAGAATCTGATGAAGGATTACTATCTTTTCAAGACAAAAAATTTCCACTATGGGATCGATTTCTTTGATGCGAAAACCGGTATTGTCTGTGGAAGCAAAGGCACGCTGATGCGAACCTCCGACGGCGGCAGCTCGTGGATCGAGCTCGAGAGTCCGACCAGCGAGGTCCTGCGCTCGTTCCACAGGGCGGATGAACGGACGGGCTGGGCGGTTGGGGCTGACGGGATTATTCTCAGGACCACGGACGCAGGGAAAACATGGAAAATCCAAAGCCCGGCATCGTGAAAAAATTCAACCGAAATCCCGTGATCCTGCTCGCGTTCGCAATCCCGATGGCGGCGTATCTCATCGGATGCTCGAGGCACCAGGCATCTGCCTTTCATCCAACACCGGAAGACAGTATCAGCATCGTACGGGAAATTCTTGCACATCGCGCCGAGGCCGACAAGTTCTTTCGCACCGATCCGGCATCACCTTTCGTGCGCGACACCGCCATTCGCTATACGGGTATCAAATGGTTTCCCCCCGATCTGCGGTACTGTTTCAACTCACCTCTCTTCCGCTATGATCGGCCGGCACAGACGACAATCTATGGAACGAAAGGAGAGCCGCGCCCATCCCTGCGATACGGATATTTTGTGATCTCGTTTGAAGGAAAGGAATACCGGCTGGATGTTTATAAGCCGGCGAAAGACCCCAGCGATCCGCATCTCTCCATCTGGTTCACCGATCAGACAAGCGGGCATGAAACGTATCATGTCGGAAGATATGTTGATATCGGCAACGAGAATCCGGATGCCAGGTATGTCTACTTCATCGACCTGAACGATGCGTACAACCCGTATTGTGCGTACAGTGCGCTCTACTCCTGCGCCGTACCGACAAAGGATGATCATCTCGATTTCCCGGTTCGCGCAGGCGAGATGAACTATTCGGAGTAATATTTCATACCGTCTTCCCTTCCGAACGTTGTTTTTTTCGGATTTTCAAATTACATTGTGATGAATTTTCGCCAAACATGACGAAACAGTATGCAGCTTCGTAAACTCTACAGGACCATTGAGAATCTCGCCTCACGCCACGTCGAGAATGAAGAAGACCTCCTCAAGCAGGTGATCGAAGAAATCGTTCAGAACGAAGAGGTCAACGTAAAAGGCGGGCGCGTCTGGAAATTCGACGCAAAGACCGGCTGCTATGTTCTTCTCCACCAGACGGGCGACATGGAGGCGATCAAGCAGGGTTATGCGATCAAGGTGAAGGATTACCCCATCTTCTTCGAACTTCCCAAAGCGCGCACATTTCTGGGGAGTGAGCAGGACCAGTATCTCCGCAAGCGCGGGATATTGAGGTATTCCGCGACCGGTGTGGGGGAAAAGGTCAAGTGGCGTGATCATATCCTCTACCGGTATGTGTTCGCATTCAATGCGGAACATCTTGACGAGTCTCTCACCTCAACACTCAATATCATCAGCAGTGCCCTCACTTCCGTCCTGCGCTCGAAGAAATTGGAGCGGAAAACCCGGGTCCTCGAGAAGGACCTCGACAGAGCCAGCGAGATACAACGGAGCATCCTCCCGCAGCATGAGCTCCATTTTCAATCGTACGAGGTGTACGGCGTCTCGATCCCTGACAGAATAGTGGGCGGCGATTTTTTCGATTACCTCGTGGGGGAAGGAGATGACGAACGTGTCGGCATCGTCATCGGGGATGCGGCAAGCAAGGGATTTCCCGCCGCCGCTCAGGCGCTCTATACTTCCGGCGCTCTCCGCATGGGGTTCGATTATCAGACGAAGATCAGCTCACTCCTTTCGCGGGTCAACAAACTTCTCCACCGGACATTTACAGAGGATCACTTCATCACGCTCGTCTACTGCGAGCTCACGGACGCCCGGAACGGCCTCGTTGTCTATGCAAACTGCGGTCACAACAATCCGATCCTGGTTCGGACAAACAGTTCAGTGGAAATGATCGAGGCCACAGGACAGATTCTCGGACCTTTCCCCGATGAGAAGTTCCGTACGGACAATTTCTCGATGCGCAAGGGAGACGTTCTCCTTCTCTACACCGACGGTGTTTCGGAGGCATCGAACGAGCAGGGGGATTTCTTCGGGGAGGAGCGTATCGTCCGGCTGGTCAACGATCTGCGCCATCTCTCCGCAAAGGACATTACGGTCCGTATACTTGAAGACGTCCAGAAATTCAATACGATGGGGCTGCGAACCGACGATAAGACTATCGTGACCATTAAACGAAACGATTAACCTTCAGAGGACTATCACCGTGATAGACGAATCTAAACGCCTCGGAACGATCTCGGGTGTAAATACGAGCACCATTCATGCCATTTTCGACGAGGAGGTTTTTCGCAATCTCGACCTCAGCACCGATCAGACCGGCAAGATCGGATCGTATGTGATTATGGAAGATGATCTTCGCTCCATTATCGGGTCCATCTCCGCGCTCGAAACGATTGAGCCGCCGGCAGGCAGCGATTACAATGGGGGCGGGTCTCCGCGACACCAGATGCAGATACAAATGCTCGGGACACTGCAGGAGGGGCAGTTTACGCGCGGCGTTTTTTCATTCCCGAAACTCGGCAGCGGCGTGTATTCCACCACCCCCGAGGATATTTCTTCGATCTTCTCGACGTTCCGCGAACATGACTTTTCGCTCGGGACCATAAGTCAGTTTGAACAGGAACGCCTCTTCCTCAATCCGAACAAGCTTTTTGCCAAGCACATTGCACTCTTCGGTTCGACGGGCTCCGGAAAATCTTGCACAACCGCTTCCATCCTTCAGAAGGTCGACTGGCTGGAAAACACCCACGTTGTTCTCCTCGACCTGCACGGAGAATACACCCCGGCGTTCAGCGGATCCGGCAATATTGTCAAGATCACCGAACTGGAGCTTCCCTACTGGCTCATGAACTTCGATGAGATTTCGGAAATGTTCATCGACGACAACGAGCATTCCGCTCATAATCAGATGATGGTGCTCAAAGACGCGATCATGGATTCCAAACGCGGGAAAAATCTCGCCCTGAAAGACTACCTCACGGTGGATACACCGGTCTCGTTTGATTTTATTGAAGTGATGGCAAGAATGCGGGCACTCGATACGGAACGCACGCTCGCCGGCAAGGAGGGACCGTTCTTCGGGCAGTTCACGCGGTTCCTCGTACGGCTGGAGAGCAAGCTGACCGACCGGAGATACGAGTTTCTCTTCAAGCCCAAGCTCTACAAGAGCTCGGAATCTCTCGAATCGTGGCTGACGCGCCTCTTTGCGCTCGATACCGGTCATCACATCACCGTGCTCGACCTCAGCCGCGTACCGTTCGATGTCATCAACGTGCTGGTTTCGCTTCTCGGAAGGATCATTTTCGATTTCAACCTGTGGAATCCCGCCCGGCAGGACTTCCCCATTCTCATCGTGTTCGAGGAAGCACACACCTATCTTTCGATGACGGGAAAAAGTACCGCGGCAAGAAAGACCGTGGAGCGGATTGCAAAGGAAGGAAGAAAATACGGCGTGAGCGCCATGATCGTCAGCCAGCGTCCCTCCGAAATCTCCGAAACGATCACTGCACAGTGCAATAATTTCATCGCCATGCGGCTGCTGAACCCGAACGACCAGAACTACGTCCGGAATCTTGTCCCGGATTCGATGGCAAATCTTGTCGACATCCTGCCGACGCTTCAGCAGGGCGAAGCGGTGGTGATCGGGGATTCGGTGGCAGTACCGGTTCGAGCCATGATTGATCTCGCATCCCCGGCTCCGGCAGGTGCGGATATCAAGTTCTTCGAGAAATGGGAGCGGAAAGATTCAACCACGGACGTTCCGCACGTCGTGGACAATTGGTGGAAGCAGATCAGGATTTAATCTTCTCGCAGTTTCTCCGGGAATTACACTGCGGGCGGTACGATGATCCGTACTGCCCGCAGCCATTTTTGCCGGTTCCGGTCAGTTCGAGGGTTCTGGCGCTTTTCCAAGCACATCTTCGACCGTCAGATTCTCAATCGGGCCGAGATTCAGCGCGCTGATCCCCGGTTCGATCAGCTTCCTGTCACCGACAATGATAATGGCGATCTTATCGGGATCGATATACTTCTGCGCCACCCGCTGGACATCCTCTTTTGTCACTGCAAGAATCTCCTGCACATAGTTGTTGAAGTAATCATCCGGCAAACCGTAGACATTTAAATCCGACAATTGTCCCGTAAGCTGGGAAACTGTCTGGAAGCTTTCGGGATAGCGGAGCGCGAGGTAATTTTTCGCACGGGTGAGCTCGTCGTCCGAAACCGGCACCCGGATTCCCTTCAGCTCATTCATGAACTCCGTGAGCGCCTTATCGGTCACGTTGGTTTGCACGTCCGCTGCCGCAGTGAACGGCCCCGGGGTGGGACGAAAATCGAATCCCGATCCCGCACCGTAAGAATACCCGTGCACTTCCCGGATATTATGATTGAGCCGCGACGTGAACGATCCGCCGAGAATCGTGTTCATCACGAGGAGCGGAAAATAGTCCTTCGTCATGCGGTCTGCACCGATTCTCCCGATGCGGATGACGGATTGCGCGGCACCCGGCTTGTCGACCAGGTAAATCTTCCGCGATTCCACCTGACTTACCGCGGGGAGCTTCGGAATCTCGACATCCCCCCGGCTCCATCCGCCAAAAAGCGACTCGAGTTTCGGTTTGATCTGGTCTTCCGTGATATCACCGGAAACAACCATGAATCCGTTATTGGGATAGAAGTAGGTCTTGTGAAAATTCTTCAGATCTTCGACCGTGAACGACCGGAGACTTTGCTCGTTCCCCATTGACGGAATCCCGTACGGATGATTAGCCCCAAAAAGCGTGCGGTTGAAGATCACCGATGCGATTGCCCGGGGCTGATCGTGCCATTCCATCAGCGACGTGAGCCGTTCCTTGCGATTACGCTCCAGCTCCTCCGCGGGAAATGTCGGACGGAGCGCCATATCGGCAAAGAGCGCAAGCGCGGAATCGAGTTTCGAGAGGGGCGTATGAAGCACGACTCCCGACGTATGGTTCCCGGCGAATGCCGAGATATCTGCGCCGAGGAAGTCGATCGCGTCAGCAAGCTCGAGCGAATTGCGCGAACCGGCGCCCTCTTCCATCATCGCGGCAGACATACTGGCGAGACCGCTCTTGCCGGGCGGATCATTGACCGATCCGCACCAGACCACCAGTTCGGTCTGAACGAGAGGGACGTTGTGCTTCTCCATGAGCGTGACCTTGAGCCCGTTCGACAGCGTGAAATGCCTGATGGGAGGAAGCTGGAGCGACGGAGGCGGTCCGAGCTTCGGCGGCATTTCAGGAGCTGCCTGGCGCGCATGTGCAGTTGCGAAAGTGAGTACGACCAGAGCGATGCCGAGGGCGCTCAGCACGAGACGGCGAAAATTCAGAATGGCGTTCATGGCTATTTCCCTCCTTTTGCGGGAACCGCGAGATCGGTCTTACCCTCCGGCACGACGCTCAGAATGACGTTGGCATCCTCCTTCAGGTACGACTGAGCCGCCGCCTGGACATCGTCGGGGGCGAGGGCTTTATAGCGGGCAAGATCTTCGTTGAAATAATCCGGATCTTTCGTGGTGACCAGATACTCATTGAGCTGATCGGCAATCCCGCCGAACCCGCCGACAACCTCGAGCCGGTTCAGGAAGCTCGACTCAAATTCATTCACCGCACGCTGGACTTCGCGCTGTGCGGGCGGTTCGTTCTTCAGCCTGGCGATTTCTTCCCATATCACCTTTTGGATTTCGGGAAGCGTGTGTCCCGAGCGGGCGGTTGCCACGATGGAAAACGTCGAGACGAGAGGACTTGACGCCTCAAAGGCAGAAACGTCCTGGGCAATCTGGAGATCGTACACGAGCCGTTTGTAGAGGCGCGAGTTTTTCCCGCCGGCAAGGACATTTGCGACGATATCGAGCTCGGCGTCACCCGGGCAGAACATTGCGGGTGTAAGCCAGGTCATATAGAGCCGCGGGAGCTCGACCTTGTCTTCCATGACCAGCTTTTTCGATTCGGTGAGATACGCCGAGGGACCGCTGAGCGGCGGAATGGGATTCCCCGCGGGAATATTGCCGAACCATTTTTCCACAAGGGCTTTTGTTTTCACCGGATCGATGTCACCGGCAATAACCAGGCTTGCATTATTCGGGCGGTAGTATTTCTTGAAGAAATCCACCACATCCTGATGGCTCGCTGCGGTGAGATCCTCCATGTAGCCGATTGTCGGCCAGTGGAACGGATGGTCGGGTGGATAGAGATTCTCGTCGAGCTTGATCGACACCATGCCGTACGGCTGATTCTCGTACGACTGGCGCCGCTCGTTCTTCACGACGTCGCGCTGCTGATCGACACGTCCGGGCGACATGACATCGAGGAGCGTGCCCATCCGGTCGGCTTCGAGGAAGAGCGCCAGCTCGAGCGCATTGCTCGGGACGTTTTCCCAGTAGTTGGTGCGGTACGTCGTGGTTGAGCCGTTGTTATCGCCGCCGGCGGCTTCGAGCCACTCATCGAACTTCCCTTCCGGCACGTTCTTTGAGCCCTCGAACATGATATGCTCGAAGAGATGGGCGAACCCTGTGCGTCCTGGCTTTTCCATCCCGGATCCGACATGGTACCAGCAGTTGACGGAAACGACCGGGACGGTATGATCCTCGTGGAGGACGACATCCAGACCGTTCTTGAGCTGGAACCGGGTGTAAGGGATATTGAGCTGCTGGGCAGAGGCGAGCGAGAAAAGGGACAGAACAAGGCACAGATATCCGAGCTTCGATCTCATAGAATCTCCGATATGAAGAGGATTTTGGTTTGAAGAGTGTACGAAGAAAGACGGGACAAGATATGAAAAAGCGGAGCGGAACTCAAGTAGACGAATTCAGGTCGTGATAAGTCCTACGTATTGAAGCATCGAATTGAAAACGCTATTTCAGGATGACGATCTTGCGTGAAGATTCGAGGACTTTCTTTCCATTACCGCGGATGGCAGAGATGTGGAGCAGATACACTGAACCTGCCATATCTGCCGCATTCCACCGGATCTCGTGGTAACCGGCCGATTCCTCATTGTCGGCAAGTGAAGTCACTACCTTCCCGAGAATGTCATAAATGCTGATCTGCACATGAGCGTTCTCGTGAAGCTGATACGCAATAATTGTTTCCGGATTGAATGGGTTCGGATAATTCTGGAAGAGAACAGATTGCACCGGCGGAGAAACGGAAAGTGCGATTTTCTTATTCCATCGTTCCCCCCAGGGCGTTGTCACCACGAAACCAACGGTTGCCGCCGCATGGACCGGAGCGGATTTCAATACAGAAAAATGAAAGCGCACGATACGCTCAGTTCCTGCCGGGAGCGATGATACGGTCTCGAACCCCGGGGACATTTCAAGCCAGGATGGGATGGATACCGGTCTCAATTCTGCCGACTCGATCGTATGGCCGAGCTCGTTCGCAACAGAAATTTCGAATATATTATTGCTGGAATTGCAGGGTACTTCGTACGTCGTTTGCGAATGTCCAAACGCACCTTGAATCAGTGTGAATGCGGTGACATATATGACAGTTCTCCCTCTCATGGTCGTCGACATTAATAGACGGGAACAAAGACAGCTCGAAGAACCATGTTCCGATTCATGATGATTGTGATTGGGTTCTTGGACCCGGTTGCATCGAGCTCCCAGCTGCTGAATCTCCAGCTTTTCGGTTCGGGCTTATTGGGTGATTGGGCCTGCAGGTTCTGGATTTTCTCCGTATTGACTCGCGCCGCCAACCTAACCGATGTCCCCGGCAAATAAGCGGCCAGGTCAGGTGAGCGGGTGACGCTACCTTCGCCTTTTACGATCACCGTAAGCCGAAATTTATCAGCAAACGTGACGTAGAGCGTGTGGCCCCGGCTGACATTCTCAAAAGTATATTTTGACAGCGGGCCTTGATCGACCCCGTCGACGACAACGCTGTCGACATGAAATCCCATCGTTGGCGAAAATGTAAACGTCTGACTCTTTCCTGCAGCGACCGACACCTGGCCCGTGGGGAAAATACTCCCATGGGGCCCGGATGAGGCATTAATGATGTATCCCTGCGCCACAAACGTCGCCACGATATTCCTGGGTCCGCTCATGATAACAATGACAGGATTTGCCGAACAGTTCGTATCGCCGTTCCAGCCGGAGAAGATAAAGCCGGCCCGCGCCGCAGCCGTGAGCTCCACAGTCGACCCGCTGTCGAAGTATGCCTGCGCGGGTGAGAGCGTAACTGTACCACTTCCGACAGTATTGACGCTGAGCATGTACTGCGGCGGGGCCTTATTCAACTGAGCCGATGCAAATTCACTATTGAAACGAATGATTGCGAACGCTTCACCCGAGATTACTGCAGGATAATCGCGTTTCGACTCTTGAATCGCAGAATCGAGCATGTTCCTGGCATCGTGCGTCCGATGCTGGCTTACGTACGATTGAGTTGAATCGACCAGAGCCTCATATTTCACCTCATCACTCCAAGATGATATCCAACCGGCTTCCAGAGATCGATGAATGGCGGACTTCAGGGTATCGAGGAACCTCTTGATGTCGAAGGGAATCGGAGAATCAATAGGGCCGACGGCAATCCCCTTTGCCGAGTTCCGTTGGAGTTCGAGGTCCCGATCCGGTACTGAATAGACTGGCGACTGACCGGGTGGATTATTTCCCCTGGCATAGTACGACACAATCCCAGGGAGCCCTGTGCTCTGGAAGGCAAAGCTCGAATCGCTTTCGCCCTGGGAGAGGTAGAATGGATAGAGAAACTCGTTCTCCCATCCGACAATAGACTTGAGTCGGAAGAGAAAATTCCAATGACTTCTGCCCGTCGCATTCGATAGTGATGCGGTTCTGCGATCGAATTCCAGATCATCGAGCTTTTGCAGGCTGGTTTGCCGGTTCGCAACAGTATAACGATAGGTGAATACAGAATCCGACTTGAATACAGTCGATAAAATGTCGACCGCGATCCGGTCGCGCGGGGGTGTGTGTCCGGGAGGGATGGTAAAGTGCCAATTGCCATATTGCTCACCGTTCCAGGAGTAGATCACGAGACTATCAGTCTCCGGATCCCTGGCATGGATTTCGAGAATGCCGTCGCCATCGTCATCCACAAATGTCCAGGAGTACATATATCCTCGGAGGACTGATTCATGATCATCCGTTACCGCGTTGATGACATGTCCTTCATGACCATCCCAGCTGAATATCCACATGTCGGCAGTTTCGCTGCGCATGTCTTGGAAGTGAGAGACGAGGAGGTCGATTCTCCCATCTCGACTCGACATGAGCGCTCCATAGAGATCCATGGAGGTGATGTACCGGCAGTTGATTATTGGTTCCGAGTCCCACTGAATGACTCCATTCTTATACAAACCGAAGAGTCCTCGGCCAGAGAGCGTGTCATCCAAATCATTGCGTGCAATCGCGAAGGCGATACATCCACTGAGCAATCCATTTGGATCCGTTATACCCGCATCGGAGTATTGGACTCCTTCATGGTGAGAGCTGTCGACGTTTATTGCAAACTCGATTTGAAAGTCGACCCCATACCGAACTTGAATCTGTCGTGCCAATTTTTCGTACGTTGTCTTATCAACACCTCTTCCGCCGTATCCGCAATCGCATAATATGACAATCCCAATCATGAGAATGGAGAGTTTACTCATCGCCTCCTCCGAACAATTGCAGATGCACCAATTCTCACAAATGGGCTATACGCAACCGAATTTTCCGCGACTTCAGTTGAATAGCTCTTCCCACGGTGACCCATTCCAGGGTGCCAGATCCGATAGACGGAAGCTCTTAAAGTCTTCTCGAACCCTGCTATCCAATTACAATCAGCGTGGTCATGTTCGTTTCCCAAGAATTTGGAGAGCAGAAATGATTGGTGCTCGAGTCCAACTCTAATTCCAATATCAGATTCGTCAATACCCTCTGGCAGACAGTATACGTCTTCGTGATAATCAACTTCTTTCCACTGTGCGATGATATTCACGTACAATGGCTGGAGAAGTCCGTAGGACGCAGCAATCCTTGTTTGTGCCGAAACGTTTGATAGGCCTCCTCTCCAGGAGGTCCTGAGAAATTCAGCAAAACATACCCGGGCCTGATCGAGCAAACTGTCTGATAATTCGTCATCGGCTACATTTGCAAACCCATACTCCGACTTCACTTCATTCAACACACTATCATATTTCGATTGGATCGTCAAATAATTACCAAAATCCATCCTGCCGTTCACTCTCTTCCCGTATAATCGATAATGAAGCGGAGAGGGGGAATACACCAATTCCGACAGCCCCTCCACCACATCCCACACTGTGACAGGGTTCATCCAGTATGGTCTCACAAACACATTAAGGTGATTTGGGACCGCCGGCATACCCATCGTTTGATCCGTAACAACGTACGGATTACTTACCATACCGTTGACGCGATCGGTGACTCTCGGGTCAAACTGGACCGTATAGGGCTCGTACAGATAAGTCGGTGCAAATCCGAATGAAGCAAGCTGCGCTTCTTCTTCAATCTGACCCTTGATGAACTGCGGAGGAATCCCATATCTCCCTCCGTACACGATGCATGAATCATCGATGCTGATGGGATTATTCCAAACATCGAGAGACGTCGAGTTCGTAAGGCCCAGCGATCCGGGCTTTGTGACACTTACCGTGATGCTCGTCGATCCTACTGCAGGCTCACCCGGCACGGAAGCTGATAATTCGACGCTGAAGTGCTGGTCTCCTTCCTCCCAATACCTGCCAATGAGACGAATCCATCCAGCGGGCAGAGGATCACCGTCAGGATCGAGGAATTCGTAATACGTCGCGAGCTTGTCTGTCGGAAAAATATTTTTGACATCCCAGTTCGGCGTGATCACTGCGGGCTGAACGGGCCAGTCCTTCGTTTCACCGATAATTAGCCGCGGCTGCGGACCTTCGTTGCAAATCGATGCATAATAGTACTTCGTTTCCCCGAGGAGAATTGATCTTGATGCAATATTCAGATTCTCGTCCCCCTCGCAAACTCGGTCCTTCAACGGAGGTTTCTCCTTCCGCTCGGCGTGAGATCTTAATTTCTCTTGTCGACCTTTACGAAATTGAGCAATGGTTGAATCTCTCGCGACGTTTGGATCCTTCGTTGAACTGGAATACCCGGCCATCTCAATATGCGAACTCTGATCAAGATGAAATTTGCGCTCTGCGCAGGTAATCTGCTGACACATGTCCTCTGAGAGGGGCTCGATGGTGAAACTGATTTTGTGATCAGGGTCTGAAGGAAGGGTATCCCTCGAGGTGATAAATTGGAACGGTGGACGTGCACACCATAGATAAGAGCCCGTCGTGCTTGTCAGCGGGTCCAGAAACGCGCCAAACGTATAATCATCATAATTACAAAAGTCGACGTAGAACCGCTGGTCATCCGAATAGTCGAGGATTTCACAATCCCACGTTTTCCTCCTCACCATAATTGACACCGTATCACCAGGAGAGGCCGAATGAGGGCAGACACTGATCAGGACGGTATCCGGTGGATGGTTAAGCGTGATCGTGTCGATTGAGCCAATCGCTCCGGGAGTTGTTGCGGTGAGCCCAATTGTGACGACGGAATCGGGCACCTGACCATCTGCATAGAATTTGATTCTTCCCTTTCGATAGTCCTTATATAACCCGGTGAAACTGTATCCTTGCACCTGTTGTTCGTTCGTATCGATGAGATGCCCGTAGGGATTTGGATCGAGGCAAAGTGTGATCAGACGGTTATCATCGCACTGGCGTTCATTGCTTTCACTATCCAGTTCAAGCACAGTAAGAGGAGCAGAGTTGAAAGAAATGAGATTTATCGGTACTGACCAGAATGCAAGAGCATGTGGTGGCGAGCTTCCGATGGCAGTCGCCGCGATGAAATGTGTGAACGTCGTCGTAATTTCGACAATTACCGAGTCGAAATCGGTGCCGGGGGGTGGATATACCCCTGTGGCCCGGAGATCAATCCGGTCAGTTTTTCCCTCACTGGTCCAGACGGCAATACTGTCGACGCGATTGTCATCCGCATCGATAAAGGCAGCATACTCTTTCCCCCGGATAATTCGCATGATGATCGGATCAGTACTGATGTCGAAAATGTCCGTCGAGCAGTTCTGATAATACGGCTGCATTGTCACCGTTCCAATGTCGCAGGGAGTGATGGTCGGCTGCATGCTGAAGTTGTAGCCGCTAAAAAGGAAGACCCCGTTCTCCCATGTTCCGGAGGCATAATATCCCAGAGGCGGGGCGTTCCTGTCGTCTTCGAAGCTCCGGATAAGCAATCCATCAAGATCAATTTCGAGATACGCGGCCCCTGCAGTCACGGTATTCATGCCGACATCAATTGTGTACCACCCGCCGCTCAGCGCAGAGACTTCAATCGTACCTGAACCAGCATCAACGTTCACGCTTTCATCGACACCGCAGGCGACGTTCCTGATTCGCATGATGTTGGTGAGCTTTTGATATGGCCAGTAAGTTTGTTGGGTAATAAGGCCGGCTTCACGGGAGAAGAAGAAACGGAGTTTGTGGACATCTGTAGTGGTATGTTCGTGGACAGTCGAGAGAGTAACTTTCTCGCGAACAGTCACCTGGCAAAATGCCGATCCGACACCAAGGACGATGAACGCAAACATCGCCCCGGCAGAAACCCGGTTGAAGGACATTATGAACGCCCTTAAGATCCTCTTTCAGAAGATTTACGTCGGAAGGCATACTCTTGATTACTTGTGTACGAAATCGGAAAGAACCTGCCGTACCCTCACCTCCTGGTACCGGCGAATGATGTGCGTGGCGGGAATATAAAACTTTATTTGCTATTTGTCAAGGAAAAAATTTGCTGTCATTGAAATATTTTTAGGGTTGACTTTTGGGATGGGTCAGACCGGCTTGATTCGCCTGAATCAACTCGAGACCAGTCAAATTGAGGGGTTTTGCTCTGCACTCAATATCGGAGCCGGGCTTGTTTATATCGGGCCGCTTTGGTATCTTTCCGGCTCGCAAATCAGCGGACAACCCCATGGCGCATTGCTGAACGAGTTGTATGCCATGGACATCAGGAAACGTTCAGGGAACAATGCGGCACAATACAACAACTGCTCAAGCCCCTCCTTCGGCCGAGCTGCATCTCGCCGGGCTCATCGCCAGATTCGAGCCGGAACAACAGAAGCTCATTAAGTCGGTTCGCAGAGCCCTCCGAAAGAGATTTTCCGCGGTGAACGAGCTGGTCTATGATTACACCAGATCCCTCGTGATCTCCTATTCACCGAACGAGCGCGGATCAGACGGAATCGTGGCACTGTCTGCCGACGCCGATGGAATCCGCCTTTTCTTTAATCACGGAGTGAGTCTTCACGATCCTCAGAACATCCTCCTGGGCGAGGGACGGGTGACCCGCTATATCCGCATCAAAGCAACCAACGTTCTGCTCCGGCCTGAAGTTGAGTCGCTCCTGACCGCCGCCGCCGGCAAACTCAAGACCCCGCTTGGCAGATCAGGCCGCAGGGAGGTCATCATCAAGTCTTCGAAACGTCGGACAAGAAGCGGGCACGGGCGCCCGACCGTCAAGGGCGGTCAGCCCGCAACTCCTGCCAGGAAAGCGCGTAAGGCGCAGTGACCGGCCGCGGCATAGAACTGCGGCAGGCGTAACGACCAGAATTGCCATTACCGGAAAGGTTCAGAGAAATGAAAAAGACATCGTTCTTCATACTGATTATTGCGATATCATTCTGTTTTGGGTTCGCGTTAAGGACTCAGATGGCAAACCAATCAAAGGAGCAGACCACAATGAAAAAGGTAACGGGTATCGGCGGCATTTTCTTCAAATGCAAAGACCCCAAAAAGGTGCGGGAGTGGTATAAGACAAATCTCGGCGTGAACACCAATGATGATGGCGCAAGCTTTGAATGGCGCCAGAGCGACGACAGTACGAAGAAAGGGCTTACACAGTGGACCCCCTTTGCGGAAAAATCGAAATACTTCGACCCTTCAACAAAGGACTTCATGATCAACTACAGAGTCGATAACCTGGAAGCCCTTGTTGAAGAACTGAAGAAGAACGGGGTAACAATTGTGGACACGGTTCAATCCTTCGACTACGGAAAGTTTGTTCATATCATGGACATCGAGGGAAACAAGATCGAATTGTGGGAACCGGCGGGCGAATAAGGGAAATTGCAGATCGCCATCAGGACCTCCCGCGCGCATACAGTCCCGATCATTTCATCGTGTGCTGATCCGACCAAAAGCCCTCTTCAGGGAAGAATGCAATCATAATCCCGCCACGACAATAAAAAACCCCTCGGCCTGAGGGGTTTTCGGTTGAAGAATGTGTACTCGCTCTCAGCGGTTCGCACGCAGGAACTCCAGCCGCTCTTTCAGCTTCTCCGCGGGAATCAACAATTTATCCTTCCCGAATATCGCATCCTGCTGGCGTGTGAACGTCAGCTCGAAATCCTGGCTCATCACGATCGCTTCTTCCGGGCAGACCTCCTCGCAGAATCCGCAGTAAATACAGCGGAGCATGTTGATCTCGAATTTTACGGGATAGCGTTCTTTCCAGTATTCGCTTTCGGAACCCTGGACTTCGATGGCAAGAGCGGGACAGACACGGGCGCAAAGCCCGCACGCGACACACCGCTCGACGCCGTTCTTCTCTTCGACAAGCACCGGCCTGCCGCGGAACGAGGCGGGCGGATCCCATTTCTCCTCGGGATACTGGCGCGTGAACTTCGGACGGAAGATCTGCGCAATCGTCACCGTCATCCCCCGCAGGATCTGCGGGATGTACGCCTTGTTCCACCACCGGAGATCCTTCCGGTGTATGATCGGCTTCGTCTTGCTGTAATCGATCTTGTTCTGCGTTTCAGCCATCAATCTTCTCCTCTACAAGAGCAGCATCACCACGCCGGTGGCAAAGAGGTTCACGATCGCCAGCGGCAGCATCACCTTCCACCCGAGATTCATCAGCTGGTCGTACCGGAACCGCGGTATCGTCCAGCGTATCACAATATAAAAAAGCACCAGCCCGAGCACCTTCACACAGAATCCGAGAACCTGTATGATCGCAATCCAGAAATCCGACAATCCAAAATTGTGAATGAACGGGACCTGCCATCCTCCCAGATAGAGCGTCGTGATGATCGCGCTCGAGGTGAGCAATCCCGCATATTCGGTGAGATAAAATAACCCGAACTTGAGTCCGCTGTATTCGGTGTGATACCCGCCCACGAGCTCCGGCTCGGCTTCCGGCAGATCGAACGGCAGACGGTTCGTTTCCGCAAACGAGGCAACAAAAAACGTAATGAACCCGACCGGCTGGAGAAGGATGTTCCACTTCCACCCTTCCTGCGCGCGGACGATCTGGTCGAGCTGTAAGCTTCCCGTCACCATGATCACGCCGATGAGCGAAAGTCCCATCGAAATCTCATAACTGATCATCTGTGCAGACGAGCGCATCCCGCCGAGCAGCGAATATTTATTATTGGATGACCAGCCGCTGAGCGTCACGCCGTATACGCCGAGAGATGTAAGCGCAAGGATGTAGAGTATCCCGACGTTCACATTGGCGATCTGCAGGCGCACATCATAACCCCAGAGGTTGATATGATCGCCGAACGGCACCACGGCAAATGCCGTGAGCGCAACGCTGATCGAAACGACGGGCGCGAGATCGTGAATGAACTTGTTGGCTTTTTTGGGAACGATATCCTCTTTCATCACGAGCTTGAGGACATCGGCAAACGGCTGGAGGAGCCCCTGCCAGCCGACGCGGTTCGGACCGATCCGGTTCTGAATTGCCGCGGCAATTCTCCGCTCGGCGAGAACGATATAGGCAACCGCCCCGAGCATGATCCCGAGAACGGCGGCAATCTTTATGACGGTGATGAGCAATTCCATGGGAGATCAGACGCGGACTTTTTCAGTTTGACCGCTCAGCTTCATTCCCCGGGCACCGATCTTCAGGTAGGTCATCCCTTTGAATGCGGGAACCGCGGCAGAAAGATCGTGGAACACTTCCTCTGCGGCAGTGTATTTCCATTTCGCACCGAGCGCATTGGCGATGGCGCCGAGGATTCTCCAGGAAGAACGCGCGTCCCGCCGCGGACCTTTCGTCCAGCGGTCGTTATGCGCCCCGAAGCGGTCGAGACGGCTCATCGAAAAGCCGTCGAGCGCACGGTCGAACTCGATCGTGGTGATCGCGGGCTTCAATCGTTGAACTGTTCCCTGGAAATTTGTCATGGTGCCGTGTTTCTCGGCAAAGGTGGAGCTCGAAAGGATCACATCGGCAAGCTTCGTCGTCTCGTTCTCGTGTGATGAATGCACGATCAGCAGGTCGACCTTCGGAAGGACTTCCGCAACCGCCGGATCCGCAGCAATATCATCTTCCAGGACATAGAGCGCTTTGATCGCACCGTTCCGGATATCGCTGAGTATGGACTGGAATCCTGCATCGGGTCTTTCCGGTTTCACGCCGACTTCCCGCGCACCCGTCGAATTGGGTGTCTTATCGGACCGGATCAGAAGATCATCCTGGTCTCCCTCCACAACATGCGGTACGATATCCAGACGCTTCACGCCCAGATACTGCATGAGCTTTACCAGGAGATAATTATCCTCGTTGGAGGCAAATGGTGAGCCGATGGCGGCGATTTCAGTCTTCTTAAACGATTTCAGGTCGAATGCCGCCTTGGCGATCGCTTCATCCCAGGCAACCTCAACAAGCGCCCCCTCTTTCCGGATCATCGGCGCTTTCAGGCGAGTTTCGGCGTGGACCTGCCTGAAGGTATCGAGCCGTCCGTGATCGCACATCCAATAGTCATTTACCGAGGGATTAAAACGCGGCGTGAGGCGAAGGATCTCGTTGTTTCGCACCCATACCTTGGTGTTGCAGCCGCGTGCACAGCCGGTGCAGATTGAATCGGTGGACGACATTTCCCAGACGCGCGCTTTGAAGCGGAAATCGGTGCTCGTCAGGGCTCCGACCGGACAGATATCGATCGTATTCATCGAGTACGGGTTGTCCAGCTTCTCGCCGGGGAATGTGGTCAGCTCGACATGATCGGCGCGCTGGATAAACGTGAGCTGCGGCTTTTTGGCAATCTCATCGCAGAACCGGATGCACCGCGAGCACATGATGCAGCGTTCGGTATCGAGCGTTACTCTGGGGCCAAGCTCGACACGTTTCGGCTTACGGACTTTCTCGAATTCGAACCGGCTGGCTCCTTCGCTGTACCGGTAGGCATAATCCTGCAGCTTGCATTCGCCGGCTTCGTCGCAGATGGGGCAGTCGAGCGGATGGTTGATCAGGAGAAATTCCATCACCGCCTCGCGGGCATTGATCACTTTCGGGGAATCGGTCTTGACGACCATCCCGTCGGCAACCGTCGTGGAGCAGGCAATGGCGAGCTTCGGCATTTTCTCCACCTCGACAAGGCACATGCGGCAGTTTCCGGCAACGCTCAGCCTGGGATGCCAGCAGAAATGGGGGATCTGGATTCCCTGCTCGAGAGC
>Ga0335079_10001006_pt1 | contig 32015 bp, 23 predicted proteins | sample Lox_Sample_33_FD_206719 | JGI IMG/M metagenome (GOLD analysis project Ga0335079, IMG submission 206719) | Soil microbial communities from Loxahatchee National Wildlife Refuge, Florida, United States - Lox_Sample_3.3 | ecosystem: Environmental > Terrestrial > Soil > Wetlands | place: USA...
CCGTTGAGTTCCGGTCCGCTCCCTTTTGATCCAGCCGGCACAAGGCTGCATAACTGCCGAGCGCCACAATGTCACACGTGACAGATACCAGGAGGCGCTGACTGCTTGTGGGCGCCATGACGGCCTGGCCCAGAATGAATATAGCGATGGCAAGAACGTTCTGTCCGATTTCGAAGGCAGTGACGATGGTCCGGGCGGCGAGGGTGCGATATCCCATGCTCGCCAGGTACACCAGCACAAGAGCCAACTGAACTGCCACCACGCTTGACTGGCCGAAATGGGAGTAACCCTCGGGCAGAGTGGCAGACCCGTTGAATATCCAAGCCGTTACGAAAACAGCGAAATCGGCAGCCAAAGCCGCCGTCCACCGCTGGCCCAGCCCTCTTCCACGGCAGGCAGCAAGCTCGGATACAGCGGCAGCGCAGAGCAAGCTGATGTCGAACGGGATCAGATTATGGCTAGTCACGAACAACACCAGCGACGCCGCTACCGCCGAGGTGAGCGTCACGGCCGCGATTTCAACGCTATCGCGCATCCATGCCACGACTTGTCCGGTGCACAGATACCCGATAATCAGGGGCGCCGCGATAGGCGGAGCAAGCACGGAGGAGCGCACCGCGTTCTCCCATACCATGCCGAGAAAGACAATCGAAGAAGCCAGAGCGTAGATCGTGGAAGCTGGCTGGTTGCGGTCCGCGACCTCTTCGGCGGCGCCCCGATTACTTGCCAGGAGATCGCCGCTCCAAATCGGCCCCCACACACTGTGTCTCATTACTGTTCTCCTGGGCCGTTCCGGGTTCGATGCGTGTGCCCCGCGTCGCTGCTCCGAATGACCAAGCAGGCCACTACTAGGCCGAACAAGCTCAAGCAGGCCCCCATCAGTAGCATTTCCACTTCGTGATCTCCTTTCATTCAGCGATCTCCTTCCGTACAGACGGCCTCCACTTGGCGGACATGCCCTGCGAACGCCTCGACCGCTGTTACGCGGCATGTCTAGCCTACGGCCCCGCAGACGGGGCACAGACATTCCGGGTGATGGTCGCCGGCAGAGAAGCCGCAGGATCGGCAAATTCAGGGCGTCTTGTGGCGCCCGCCGCGCCCGCCGCATTGCGCGCACGCGCACGCCGGTTCGTGCCGGCCGCCTCGCCCCCCGCATTGGGGACAGACACATTGCATCGCGTGACTGCCGCCGCGCTTATAGCCGTGTACATCGTGACTCGCCGTCGCAATTCTCCATGCGACGTAGACCGCGGCTCCCAATGCCACGCAAGCCACCGCGATGCTGAGCAAAATTATGCAACTCCCAATCAGAAATGTCTGCATGCGGTGATCTACTCCCGGGCAACATGCCAGGCTACTGCCGCAGCGACTGAGTGTGCTATTGAAATACAACCTTGTAGTTGGTCCCGCCGAGTTGGATGGACTCGACTCTGCGAATGCCGTCGGTCTCGGAGACATGGACGGAAGAATGATCGAACTTTTGCCCGGTCTCCTCGACCTTGGCCGTGGCATCAATTTGCTGGCCGCTCTTGTCCGTAAAAACGACCGCCGACCCATCGACTTTAAGGCGGTAATCGCCTGGTTCTAACTGAGTTTGGCCGGCCTGAGCGCGACTGGTGAGGGTAATCGTGTAAGTCTTCGCGCTGGCGAGCGCAATTGCCAGCAGCCCTAATATCAATATGCGGTTGAACATGTCATCCTTCCTTGGGAAAAGCGTTTCGATCTCCCGAAAAGGCAAATGCGATGCCAAGAGAAGATCGCTTGATAAGTCGTTGAAAATCATGGGCGAATCGCGTGTGTCGACCGTGAAAGAAGTGTTGAAGGTTAAAAGTGTCAATCGTGCCTTCAACAGTTGAAAATCGCGCGGGAGGAACACGACGGCAAAGCCCATCAGCGCGCCAGCTTTCGCGTGACCGAGTTCGGTGGACAGCGTGTTTACAAATGCTTTAGACTCCTGCTTATGGGATCGGGCGCCTTGGCGTAACGGGCGGCTGCCATGAATTGAGACGCTGGCGCTCGACCGCGCTCTTATGGCGAACCGATTGTACATGGCCCGAACGATTGCGCACGCGTTTGTGCTGGCATAGCGTGGCCGACCGGTCCTCATTACGTGACGGCACGCCAAATGCTCGCGCGGTTATGACCAGATCTAGCCTTTGAGAACGGCCTGCGAGCCGCGCTTAAAGAACCGGAACTGCTGAGGAGGAAACAGCGATGAGTGAGAAACAGATACGGGCAGCCGCTTCACAGTCCGAGACTCGGAAGGCCGCTTCCGCAGCGCCTGCCGCACCCGGCTTGACTACGCGTGAAGAGGCGCTCGCCAATGATGAAGCCGTCAACCTCAGGCGCGCACAACCCGCCCAGGGCCTGCAACTGCAAAATGATCGGCTGCAGTTGCTTCTGAATCTCACGAATAGCGTCACCTCCAGCCTGGAACTGAAGGATGTGCTCCAAGCGATCGCCGTAAGTTTCCGTGAGGTGATGCGCTGCGATGCAGCGGGTATTTCGCTGCCCGGAGAGGAACCGGGAACCTTTCGTCTGTATGCAGCCGACTTTCCGGGCAGCAAGGGATTCTTCAAGGAAGAACGGATTATCACGCCAGGCGAAAACAGCCCGGCAAAGCGCGCGTTTGAAACCCTGAAACCTGTCATCGCAAACCCTGATGATGGCCCCCCCGAAGGCTACGGGCCGCCCAACCACGGGCACAAACTGGCTATCGCTGAAGGCATAAAGGCTGCCTGCTTCATACCGCTCGTCAATCGCGGCCGCGCGCTCGGAAACTTGGTGCTAGCACGGACGACAGCCGATGCGTTCACAGAAGACGATGTCGAATTCCTCGGCCAAGCTGCGGGTCAGATTGCTATCGCGATCGAGAATGCCCTGGCGTACCAGGAGATCTTGGAACTCAAAAACAAGCTTTCTCAAGAGAAGATCTACCTGGAGGACGAAATCCGCAGGGAGATGCATTTCGAACAGATCGTCGGGAGCAGCCCTGCTCTCAAGCACGTCCTGGAACTTGTCGGGACGGTGGCCCCAAGCGATTCCACCGTCTTGCTTTTGGGAGAAACCGGAACGGGGAAGGAGCTGATCGCACGCGCAATTCATGAGGGCAGCCGGCGCAAGGAACGAACGTTTGTGAAGCTGAATTGTGCTGCCATACCGACGGGCCTGATTGAAAGCGAACTGTTTGGGCACGAAAAAGGCGCTTTTACAGGCGCGATTAGCCAGAAGATTGGGCGCATGGAACTGGCGGACCAAGGCACCCTGTTCCTGGACGAGGTAGGGGATATTCCGACCGAAATTCAGCCGAAGCTGCTGCGTGCCCTGCAGGAACGGGAATTTGAGCGGCTGGGCAGTACGCATACACGCAAGGTGAACATCCGGCTCATTGCGGCAACCAATCGCGACCTCGAGAAAATGATCGCCAACCGCGAATTCCGGAGCGACCTATTCTACCGCTTAAATGTGTTTCCAATTCGTATCCCCCCACTGAGGGACCGCCGGGAAGACATTCCCCTCCTGGTGAGTTACTTCGTCCAGAAGTTTGCTGGAGAAATGCAGAAGAGAATCGAATCGGTCCCTGTTGCCGTGATGAAAGGGCTCACGGCTTGGGATTGGCCTGGGAATATACGTGAACTGGAGAACTTCATCGAGCGCGCGGTGATTCTTACACGGGGGAAGACGCTCGAGGCGCCACTCGGCGAGCTAAGGAAGCGTAATTCGGAGGCGGCAACGCGCGTGCCCACGCAGCCGGACGACATTGCTCGAATCGTTAAAGAGACGATCAGTGCGCTAAGCGGCAAGAAAGACCATGCCGATGAATTCGAGAAGAAGCAGCGCGAAGAAATCGAGAGAGCGCTTAATGAGAGCAAGGGACGGGTTGGCGGCGCCGATGGAGCCGCTGCGCGAATGGGCATCAATCGCACGACCCTGCTTGCCCGAATGAAGAAATTGGGAATCGACGCGAGACAGTATTTCTAAATTCGCTTTCGCCGGTTCTCTTTGCCCTCCGACTGCTGAACGCCTGCGTCCCCATCCACGATTGACGACCGCGCCTCACGTGTCAATGGCGTTGACAGTATTGACTGTCAACACCGCCTGTTTCAATCCGCCTTGATAATTCACGACTTGTACGCTCGGGAATCTGGAACGTGCCGTGCCTTGCTCTGCAGCGAGGAAGGGCATGCTGAGGATTTCGGCCATCGAGGACCATAACGAACAACGGCTTGTTCTGGAAGGCAAGCTCATCGTGCCCTGGACGAGCGAAGTCCGAAGCGCATGCGAAAAGGCCAGGCAGACCCTGGAGGGACGTGAACTGGTTGTTGACTTGAAGAATTTAACGGTCATTAGCGAACAGGGTGAAGACCTGCTGGCTGCGCTGATGAGCGAAGGGGTCAGGTTTCGCTCCCGCGGCGTTTTCGCAAAACACGTGCTGCGGCGAATTGCTCGCAGAGCACAAGCGCAGTTGGTGCGAGATGGAATCTCGCCTCATCGGGGGACAAGTTGAAGATAGCGATGATTCCTGAGACCGTCGCCGAGTGGATCGGCTTAAAGTTGGGATTTATCCCACGTCCGCTGGGCGATGTTTTTCTCGGCCCACTCCTGGCAAGAACAGTCCTGGCAGCTTCTTCTCTCGGCGTGTTCGATCTACTGGCGCATGGCCCGAGAACCGTGGAACAAGTGTCCGCGGAGTGCGGTAACCACACGACGGGCACCAGCAAGCTGCTGCGCGCTCTTTATGCGAGCGGCTATCTCACATGGCGCAGTGGGCGCTACGGACTCACTCGGATGGCTAAACGGTGGCTACCCAGCCGATCGCCAGCGTCGATCCACTTCGCCATCCTCCACCGGGAGATCGATTTTCGATTCATGGATTTCGAGCGATACCTGCGCACAGGAGAGGCCAGAGATTTTCATCAGGAATTAGGCGAAGAGGAATGGGTTCGATATCACCTCGGACAGGCCAGCCAGGCTCGGTTGATCGTGCAGGAGGTCGTGCGCCGGATACCGGTGCCCGCAGGCGCATCGAAGATGCTGGATTTGGGCGGTGGGCATGGTCTCTACTCTCGGGCAATGTCTGAGCGTTATCCCGGCCTCCACTCGACAGTCCTGGATTTGGCCACCCCGCTTCTACAGGAGACATCGATGGCGGATTCGGGCGCCGATGCTCGCGTACGGTTTCAAAAAGCCGATATTCTAACAGCTCCACTGGATGCGGAGTCGGCTGATTTGGTTCTCGTAGCCAACGTGATCCACCATTTTGATGAATCCGCGAACCGCCGTTTGTTTCATCGTGCCGCCAGTGCGCTTCGCCCTGGCGGCTTCCTTGTCGTGCTCGATGTGATGCGCGCCGGCTCGATCAGCGAGTCTCACCAGATCGAAGCGCTCATGGACCTGTACTTTGGCGCGGCGAGCGGCGCCCAACTCTGGACCGTGACGGAAATCCAATCGTGGCAACAAGAAGCCGGATTACTCTCCTTCTCACCGGTGACCCTCCGCCTCTTGCCAGACTGCAAGATCCAGTCTGCCCGAAAACCAATGGACCATTTGAAAGCCGGGTGTTAGAACCTCGGGTTCGGCACTTGCACGAAGCGAGGGCGAATCGACTCAAGATGCCCGCCTCGAAAATCGCACCCGCGGGGTTGATGGCAAGTGCCGGAATTTTGGCTGTTGATCGTATACCCGGCATTTCCGGCGCGGGAACGCCTTGCAGAATGGTCCGATAGCGAATCAAGGAAAACGAAACACAACATGCATTCAAGAACCGGCCAACAACGCCTGGCAACCCGGCCGGAGCCGGTAACAGTATGTGTCAAACGCGTTTTGACATCTTCAACAGCATCCATGACAGTAGCCAGCATTGTTCCTGGCTTTTCAACACACTAAGGGCATCTCAGGTATGGCCCCAGGTTTGCTTTTCTCATGGCGCAAGAGTCGAGCACGCAAATTATGAGCGACACCACGACAGAAGTGACCGATGCGCAGCAGGCCAGCCCTCCGATGGGGGAACAGCGGAAGCGCCGTCTCTGGCCATTGATTATCATCCTGGTGCTCGCCGCGGCGATCATTTTCGCGGTGCTGCGCAACGGCCGTTCTAACCCACAAGCGGCAGCACCAGGTGAGGTCCGTGCAACGCCTAATATCAGGACCGCGATTGTCCGTCAAGGCAGCATCGGCCAATATATCGGAGCGCTCGGAACAGTCACACCGCTAGCAACTATCAACTTATACAGCCAGGTCAACGGACAGGTAACCGCGGTGCATTACACCGAAGGCCAAATCGTCAATCGGGGAGATCCTTTGATCGATATCGACCCGCGCCCCTACGAAGCGCAGCTCCAACAGTATCAGGGAGCACTCGAGCGCGACCAGGCGCTTCTCAAGCAGGCGGAAATCGACTTGGCCCGCTACCACGAAGCCTCCGAACAGAAAGCCGTAGCACGACAGACCTATGAAGACCAGCAGCAGATCGTGGAGCAATATCGCGGTTCTGTCAAGAACGATGTGGGGCAACTGGAGTACGGAAAGGTGCAGTTGAGCTACTGCCACCTCACGTCACCGATCAGTGGACGCGCCGGGTTGCGGCTGGTAGACCCCGGAAACACGGTGTTTTCCGGAGGGACCAGCGCGATCGTGGTAATCACCCAGCTCCAGCCCATCTCCGTGGTATTCAACGTTGCGGAAGACTACCTGGATCAGGTGCGATCCGAGATTACCCAGCACAAGTCTTTGCCGGTGGACCTCTATGACCGGTCCCAGATGAGGCGGATTGCCATTGGAAAGCTGCTCACCCTCGATAATCAGGTGGACACGTCGACGGGAACTATCCGGTTTCGGGGACAGTTCGAGAATCGCGATCTTGCCCTCTTTCCAAATCAGTTCGTCAATGCCCGTCTGCTAGTCCGGACACTTCGAAATCAGCTCCTGGTCCCTCTGGCGGCAGTTCAGCACAATGGCGTGAACGCATTTGTATACCTGCTGCGTGAGGGAACTGTTCACTTGCAACCGGTGACCGAGATTGCGACCGAAGGGAACAACGCAGCCATCAGCGGGCTCGAAGCCGGAGATGTCGTCGCTATTACGGGTTTCGACAAGATCCAGGACGGCGCGCGGGTCGCTGTTCTGGGCGGTTATGCAGGTGAACGGGGGAGTGGAGGTAGCGGCCAGTGAATCCCTCCAAGACCTTTATCCGGAGGCCCGTCGCGACGTCGCTACTGATGGCGGCGATTCTTCTGATTGGGCTTGGCGCCTACATCACGCTGCCAGTTTCCGCGCTTCCGCAGGCGGACTATCCCACGATTCAGGTGCAGACGTTTTATCCGGGAGCAAGTCCAGTGGTGATGGCGTCGTCGGTGACGGCCCCGCTTGAAAGACAGTTCGGCCAAATGCCGGGGCTCACGCAGATGGCCTCCACGAGTTCGGATGGGAGTTCGATTATCGTTCTGCAATTTGCCCTCAGCCTGAGTTTGGATGTGGCCGAGCAGGAGGTCCAGGCCGCCATCAACGCCGCACAGGGATTTCTGCCGACGGACCTGCCCGTTCCACCCGTCTATAGCAAATCCAATCCGGCCGACGCGCCGGTGCTGACGCTCGCCCTCACATCATCTGTCATACCGCTGCCGCAGGTCGAAGACCTGGCGGACACCAGACTGGCCCCGAAAATCTCACAGTTGAGCGGCGTCGGACTTGTCAGCATCAGCGGCGGCCAGAAGCCGGCAGTGCGAGTCCAGGCGAACCCGGTCGCTTTGGCCTCATACGGGGTGAACCTGGAAGATCTCCGGACGGCGATTTCGAACACCAGTGTGAACTCGCCAAAAGGAAGCTTCGACGGGCCGGCGCAGAACTTTCAGATCAACGCCAACGACCAGCTGTTTTCGAGCGCGCAGTACCGGGATGTAGTTGTCGCATACAAGAATGGCGCGCCCGTGATGCTGACCGATGTCGCCAGAATTACGGACGGGGTCGAGAACACGAAACTGGCTGCATGGATGAACGAGACACCCGCGGTGATTGTCAACGTGCGCAAGCAGCCGGGAGCGAACACGATCGCTGTTGTCAATGAGATCCAACAACTGCTCCCCCAACTCCGCAGCAGCCTCCCGGTATCTATCCAGCTCCACATCCTCTCCGACCGTACGACAACGATCCGCGCTTCGGTGAAGGATGTCCAGTTCGAACTGATGCTCACGATCAGCCTCGTCGTCCTTGTGATCTTTCTTTTTCTTCGTACGCTTACGGCGACCATCATCCCGAGCGTGGCCGTTCCCCTGTCCCTGATCGGGACTTTCGCCGTGATGGCCGTGATGGGGTTCAGCATCAACAACCTAACCATGATGGCGTTCACCATCTCCACCGGCTTCGTCGTGGATGACGCCATCGTGATGATTGAAAACATCTCGAGGTACATAGAAAAAGGAATGCGCCCGATCGAAGCCGCGTTGAAGGGGGCGGGCGAAATCGGGTTCACCGTTATCTCGTTGACGATTTCGTTGGTCGCCGTCCTGATCCCCCTGTTGTTCATGGGAAATGTTGTCGGTCGGCTGTTCCGGGAGTTCGCAGTCACTCTAAGCGTTACGATTCTGATCTCCGCCGCGGTATCGCTGACGCTGATCCCGATGATGTGTTCACGAATGCTGCGGCACACTCCTCTTCAGAGCCAAAACTCGTTTTACCGTTTTACCGAGGCGTTGTTCGACCGAACCATAGAGGGCTATGGGCGCAGCCTGCAGTGGGTGCTGAGGCATAGGGTTCCGACGCTGATCGTAGCCGTCGGGGTCATGGTGCTGAGCGTGTTCCAGTACGTGGAAATTCCCAAGGGCTTCGTCCCGGCGCAGGACACGGGAATTATTCAGGGGATCACGCAGGCTCCTGAATCGACATCGTTCAGCGCCATGTCACAGAAGCAAAGCCAGCTCATTAGCGAACTATTGAAAGATCCCGCTGTCAAAGGCCTCTCATCTTTTATTGGCGCGGACGGAATCGACACGACGCTGAACAGCGGGCGCATTCAGATCGACCTCAAGCCAATCGAGGAGCGGCGCCTTCCGGCATCGGACGTGATCGCCCGCCTCGAAAAGCGCGCACAGCAGATCCCAGGCGTGCATCTCTACCTGCAGCCGATTCAAGACCTGACCGTGGACGATCGGGTCAGTAGGACGCAGTATCAATACACGCTGGAAGATCCGGATGTGAACGAGCTGGACGAGTGGACCGAGAAGCTCGTCGAGGAGATACGCAAGATCAAGGAAGTTTCCGGGGTGGTTACCGATCAGCAGTCAAATGGAGTCAGTGCGCATCTCGAGTACGACCGCGCGACTGCGTCGCGCTTCAACATTCCGCCGGACCAGATCGACTCCACGCTCTACGACGCCTTCGGCCAGCGGCAAGTCAGCACACTTTACACGCAGTCCAATCAATACCACGTGATTCTTGAGGTCATGCCCCAGTTCCAGACGGGTCCGGACCGCTTGAGCGACATCTATATTCAGTCGTCGACCGGAACGTCAACACAGGCGCAAAGTGTTTCCGGACGGACGGCGGCAATCACGAGCGGATCGCAAGCAACGCTTACGCCGTCTTCCAGTTCGCCGATCTCCTCATCAACCGCGGCGAATGCATTGGCAAGCACGACCGGGAACAGCAGCTCGGTGTCGTCGTCGAACAATGGGTCCGCTTTGGCGGCAACGTCGACGACCCTGGCCTCGACAACTCCCGCGCCGGCTGTCGGCGGAGGGGGAACCACGGCAACGAGCTCCTCTGGAGGCGGCGGTTCTTCGACCACCGCATCGAGTACCCAAGCGACTCCTGTACCGCTCTCGGCGATCAGCCGTCTGGTTACGGTTCCTGCGCCTCTCACGATCGCGCACCAGGGACAATTTCCAGTCGTGACAGTGTCCTTCAATGTGGCCCGCGGATACTCTCTCGGCCAGGCAGTCGACGCAATCAAGAAGGTGCAGCAACGGCTAAATATGCCGGCCAGCGTCCAGGCGGATTTTCAAGGCACTGCTGCGGCGTACAATTCAATCGGCTCCAATCTGGTCATCCTGATCCTTGCAGCGGTGGTCGCTGTCTACATAGTCCTTGGTATCTTATACGAGAGCTTCATCCACCCTCTTACGATCTTGTCGACACTTCCGTCGGCTGGCGTGGGTGCGCTGCTGGCACTGCGGCTCTTCCATCAGGACCTCGACATCATCGCCGTCATCGGCATTATTCTGCTGATTGGCATTGTCAAAAAGAACGGAATCCTGATCGTGGACTTCGCGCTCGAAGCGCAACGAACCGAAGGAAAGCCGCCAGCCCAGGCGATTTTCGAGGCATCTAAGGTTCGCTTCCGCCCCATTCTGATGACAACGCTTTGCGCGTTGTTCGCCGGCATTCCTCTCGCACTTGGTACTGGAATCGGTTCGGAGTTGCGGCACCCACTGGGTATCGCGATGGTCGGAGGGCTTCTCGTCAGCCAGCTTCTCACGCTTTACACGACACCCGTGATCTATGTCTTCTTCGACCGCTTCACGAAAGCGAGAAAACAGAATCTCTTGGCGGACCCGATATGAACCTCTCCGCCGTCTTTATTAGAAGGCCCGTAGCGTCGACGTTGTTTGCCGTTGCGATTGCCATAGCAGGAATGGCCGCCTTTCGCGTCCTGCCGATTGCATCGCTGCCGCAATTGGATTTCGCCACGATTACGGTGACGGCAAGCCTCCCGGGCGGAAGCCCTCAAATCATGGCGTCCTCCGTGGCAACACCGCTCGAGCGGCAGTTCGGCCGAATCGCCGGTGTGGCGCAGATGACCTCGAATAGCTCGCTTGGCTTAACCACCATTACGCTTCAATTCGACCTCTCCCGTGACATCGATGGCGCGGCGCGCGACGTCCAAGCTGCAATCAACGCGGCGCGCACGTACCTTCCCGCGAACCTGCCATCCAACCCTGCCTACAGAAAGGTCAACTCCGCCGTCGCGCCTGTGCTTGTCCTGACCCTGACTTCTGGCACAAGAGAGCCGGGGACCCTGTACGACACGGCTTCTTCGGTAATCCAGCAGAAGATCTCACAACTGGAAGGCGTCGGCCAGGTACTGGTTGCCGGGAGCTCACTTCCCGCGGTTCGTATCGATCTCAATCCACAACAGCTGAACAGTTACGGATTGGGCGTGCAGGATGTTGCGCGAATCATCTCCTTGCAGAACTCCAACCGGCCCAAAGGGCAATTCAGCAACGACCTGGTCACGATGGACATAACAGCCAACGACCAAATCTCGAAGGCAAAAGACTATGCTCCTCTGGCGGTTGGAACGGCCAATGGCGCGGTCATCCAGCTTCAGGATGTAGCAAAGGTCTACGACTCCGTCCAAACACTTCGGTCCGCCGCGTATGCCAATACGAAGACGTCGGTGGTCTTGCTCGTCTTCCGGCTACCCGGCGCCAACGTGATTGAGACAGTGGATCGCATCAAGAAAGCGCTTCCCTCCATCCGCGCATCGATCCCGCAAGGCGAAGATCTCCAGGTCTTCAACGATTCGACCACCACGATCCGAGCTTCAGTGAACGATGTGGAACGAACACTGGTGTTCGCAACCATCCTGGTGATCGCTGTCGTTTTTGTCTTCCTGAGAAGTCCGCGCGCAACCGTGATCCCCGGGGTCGCCGTCACGGTGTCTCTGATCGGCACCTTCGGAGTGATGTATCTCTGTGGCTACAGCCTGAACAATCTGTCATTGATGGCGCTGACGATCTCCACGGGTTTTGTCGTCGACGACGCAATCGTGGTGATGGAGAACATCGCGCGACACATCGAGTCGGGTCTTGAGCCATTTGAGGCGGCACTCAAGGGCGCCCGGGAAGTTGCCTTTACGGTCGTCTCCATGAGTCTTTCCCTGATCGCGGTGTTTGTTCCGATTCTGTTCATGGGCGGGATCGTGGGCAGGCTCTTTCATGAGTTTGCGGCGACTCTGGTTGCGGCAATTGCCATCTCTCTGTTGATTTCGCTTACAGTTACGCCGGCAATGTGCGCGCACATCCTGGGGTCCGCCAAAGGGGAAAGACACGGCCGCCTTTTTCGAATGAGTGAGCGCGCTTTCGATGTACTCCTGGCCGGATACCGGCATTCGCTCGCCTGGACGCTTCGCCATCCTGTGCTCGTCATCGTTCTCTTTTTCGCAACATTCGTGCTTAACGGATTGTTGCTCGTGCGGGTTCCAAAGGGCTTTTTCCCTCTACAGGACACGGGCACCCTGATGGGCGGCTTTCAGGGTCCGCAGGACGCGTCCTTCAAGTCCATGCGAGCGTCGTTGCTCGATATTCAAAAAGTGATCCAGGCTGACCCCGCGGTAAAAAGCGTGGCCGGCTTCACGGGTGGCCAGGGAGGCCCAGGCGGGGGAACCATCAATTCCGGATTTCTCTTTATCGGTCTCAAGCCGCTCGATGAGCGGAAGATCAGCGCCGCGGATGTCCTGAACCGGCTGCGTCCGAAGCTGAACGCACTCACCGGAGCTTCCACATATCTGCAAGCGGCACAGGATCTGACGGTCGGCGGACGCCAGAGCAACGCCGCATACCAGTATCAGGTTTCCTCGGATACGGTTGAGGACCTGAGCGCCTGGGGACCACGGCTGTATCAGCGAATGCGGCACATGTCCTCTCTACGGGACGTCACCACCGACCAACAGAATGATGGGCTGCAAATGCTGTTGCAGTACGATCGCGCGACCGCCGCGAGACTGGGTATTACAACGCAGATGATCGACAGCTCGCTCTATTACGAATATGGCGAGTCACTCGTGTCCACCATTTACACTCCGATCAACCAATATTATGTAGTGCTCGAGACGGCGCCGCAGTTCCTGGACAATCCGGCCTCGCTTGCCTCAACGTTCATTCATTCATCCGGTACCGGCTCAGTTCCGCTCTCAGTACTTTCTCATGCCCAGGCTTCCACTTCGCCTCTGGCGGTCAATCACTCGGGTTTCTTTCCTTCGGTCACGATTGCCTTCAATCTCGCGCCCGGCGTCTCATTAGGCCAGGCGGAAACCGAGATTACGCAACTCCAACAGCAGATGGGAATGCCCTCCTCGATTCGCGGGGAGTTCGCGGGCACAGCTGCCGCATTTCGAAAATCGATGTCGAGCGAACCGCTGCTCATCATCGCAGCCCTGCTGACTATTTACATCGTTCTCGGCGTGCTTTACGAAAGTCTGGTTCATCCGATCACCATTCTCACAACGCTGCCTTCAGCCAGCGTAGGCGCATTTCTCTCGCTGATCGTGTTCCACAGCGAACTCGACGTGATCTCCTTCATCGGCATCATTCTGCTGGTGGGCATCGTGAAAAAGAACGCCATCATGATGATCGATTTCGCGCTGCAGACCGAACGGGAGGAAGGGAAAAACACAAGAGACTCCATCTTTGAGGCTTCCCTGCTCCGTTTCCGGCCGATTCTGATGACGACATTTGCGGCCATTCTGGGCGCCCTCCCACTCGCATTCGGGCGGGGCATCGGGTCCGAGTTGCGCCACCCACTTGGCATTGCGATCGTCGGGGGCCTCGTATTCAGTCAGATTCTGACGCTCTATAGCACGCCGGTAATCTATCTGTACTTCGATCGCATTTCCCAGTGGTTGAAGCGCGCAAGACCGGGTTTTACTCCAGTCCCTGGGGATGCGACCGCGTAAGGAGCCATCCATGATCTGTGCGTTACACAATTCGAATCGCCGCTGGGTTCTCCTGATACCTCTCGCTGGCACATTGCTGACCAGTTGCACGGTAGGGCCAAAGTACAAGCCGCCAGAAACCCCGACGCCACCGGCGTTCAAAGAGACTGCGTCCTTCAAAGAAGGTGCGCCCCAGATGAGCCCGGATGGAATTCTCTGGAAGGTCGCGAAGCCGCAGGATGCGGAGTCAAGAGGGAGGTGGTGGGAAGTCTACGAAGAGCCCGAGCTGAATGAACTCGAAGACCGGCTCAACCGTTCAAACCAAAGCATTGCGCAGTCCTACCAGAACTACCTTGCGGCGCGGGCGCTGGTTCGGGTCGCGCGTTCCAACTACTACCCTACGGTCACGGTGAATCCGTCTTATTCGCGCACACGAGATTCCGCTAATCTGAGTGCGCAGCGTGGGCCGGCAAGTAATCTTACCAGCGAGAATTTCAATTTTCCTTTTGAGGCCTCTTGGGAGCCGGATATCTGGGGCAGGGTGCGCAATAGTGTGCGGCAAGCCGCAAACCAGGCGCAGGTGAGCGCAGCCGATCTGGCGAACGTGAGGCTCTTACAGCAGGCAAACCTCGCGACGGATTACTTCGAGATCCGGGGGCAGGACGCGCTCATTGCCCTGTACGAGCGGACCGTGGTAGCGTATCGCAACTCGCTGGCGCTCACAGAGACCCTGAGCAGGACGGGCATCGACGACGAGCAACCGGTGGCACAGGCGGACCTGAACCTGCAGAATGCCGAGTCGTCGCTGATCAACCTGAGAATCGCACGGGCACAGTACGAGCACGCCATTGCGGTTCTGGTCGGGGAGTTTGCGGAGTCTTTTTCCCTGCCCGTCAAAGAACTCAGAACGGCGGCTCCGATCATGCCTCCCGGCGTGCCTTCAGAACTGCTGGAAAGGCGACCGGATATCGCTGCTGCGGAACGGACCATGGCGGCAGCCAATGCTCTCATTGGTGTCCAGACCGCTGCGTTCTATCCGTCGTTCAGCATTACAGCCCAAGCCGGCCTGCAGAGCGGGTCGATCGGAAATTGGCTCCAGTGGCCGAGCCGGTTTTTCTCGATCGGACCCTCAGCGGCGCTGACACTTTTCGACGCTGGCGCCCGCCGGGCAACTCTTGCAAGTTACCAGGCGCAGTATGAGGCGGACGCTGCGGCCTACCGCCAGACAGTACTGACAGCTTTCCAGCAGGCCGAGGACGCTCTTGCACAACAGCGATATCTCGGGGAACAACTGTTTCAGCAACAAGCCGCCATCGGCGCGGCACAAAAGTATCTCGATCTGGCGAACACCCGATTCCGTGCCGGATTGGATCCTTATCTTGATGTCTACACCGCGGAGACGTCGCTGCTTACGGAACAGCAGACTTTTCTCAACCTAAGAGTCAGCCAAATGACAAGCAACGTACAACTGATCGAGGCGCTTGGAGGTGGCTGGGATAGGGCTCAACTACCTTCGGAAAAAGGTTCGGCAACGAAGTAGAACTTTGGATTAGACAAACGATCATAGGAGAAACACAATGACTACACCGACAATGACAATGCAAACCGGAACCACCACCTGGAAAATCGACCCCGTACATTCGGTGGCCGAATTCAAGGTGCGACACATGATGATTTCGAACGTAAAGGGACAATTTACGGTAATCACGGGCTCAATGACGCTCGATCCGAAAGATATCACGAAGTCGCGGATCGAAGCCTCAGTTGACTCCGACTCGCTCAACACGCGCGACGCCCAGCGCGATGCGCACCTGAAGAGTCCCGACTTCTTCGACGTGGAGAAGTACCCAAAGCTGACTCTCGCATCGACGCGCGTGGCGCGCAAGAGAGAGGGCGAACTCGCGGTAACGGGTAACCTAACGATTCACGGCGTCACGCGCGAAGTGGTCTTCGACGTGGAGGGGCCGACGCCTCCCCGAAAAGACCCGTGGAGCAATACACGCATCGGTGTTTCAGCAACCGCGAAGATCAACCGCAAAGAGTTCGGCCTCACATGGAATGCGCCACTGGAAGCCGGCGGCTTCATGGTGGGCGATGAAGTCACGATAACGTTGGATGTTGAGTTCATACAGGCTTAAACATCCGGAGCGCTTCGGCGCACCGGTACAAGAAAGGAAAATCGATGAATACCCAAACAATTGTCCACCCGAAACTGCATCACTATGGGCTGATTACAGCCGACCTGGACCCGATGGTCGAATGGTACCGAAAGGCGCTGGGCATGACCGTCAACCATCGTTCGAAGATCCCGGCAATCGCACGCATGACACATCAGGGGCCGCCCTTTTCGGCCTTTGCCTTCATCAGCAACGATGAGATGGATCATCGAATCGTGTTCTTTGAAATACCCAAGGCCACTACTGATCCGGAAAGGCTGCGCCACACCGGGCTGCAGCACGTCGCCTTCGAATGCATGAGCATTGACGATCTACTGGGAACCTATCTCCGTCTCAAGGACTTGGGCATTCCGCTGCTTTGGGCCGCCGACCACGGGCCGGGAATATCACTCTATTATGAGGACCCTGACCGGAACGTCGTTGAAATGTTTTTCTACAACTACGGCAGCCCATGGACGGCAACGGAATACCTTAGAACGGGACAGGCGGGAAGGCCCGCGCAGATAGACCCGGACAAGCTGGTGGCGGCTCATAAGGCCGGAGCTTCCCCGTGGGAATTGCACGAGCGCGCTACGGCCGGAGAGTTCGCTCCCGCCCAGCCATACGATCCGGCCACACACTTCTGAACCGGATTGGTAAGCAATGAGTCCCACGACAACAGGCCACCGGCCACATGAACGGCCGGAACAAGGAACCAGAGATCCGGGACAACCCGCCCCGGGCGCAGCAGTTGCGGCAGAGGCGCCAGGAAGGGGAAAGCCGCGGAACGTGCTGCGTGCGCTCCAGAACCGCGAGTTCGCTCTCTTCTGGAGCGGACAGGCGATTTCACAGACCGGGACCTGGATGCAGCAGTTCGCCCAAGGCTGGGTTGTCACCACTCTGGCCTCGTCCGCATTCGCGCTCGCGTCGGTCAACTTCGCAGCCTCGATTCCAATCCTGATCATGACGCCTCTGGGCGGCGTCGCCGCGGATCGAATGGAGCGCCGCCGAATCTTGCTGGTTACACAGTCTGTGCTGGCCGTGCTCGCCGTCCTGATGGGCGTGCTTATTCAGACAGGTCATCTCCGGCTTTGGTACATCTGGCTGATCGCTGCCCTGCTCGGCCTTGCCACAGCATACGATCTGCCGGCGTACCAGTCCTTCTTTCCGCAACTCGTCAAGAGGGAGGAGCTGTCCCAGGCGATCGCGCTCAACCAGGCGGCCTTTCACGGCTCCCGCATTATCGGCCCGGCAATCGCGTCCTGGTTCGTGGCCTGGTGGGGAATGGCGGCCGCGTTCTTTGCAAACGGCGCCAGCTTCCTCGCCGTGATCGGTAGCCTGCTGCTGATACGGCCTAGGGCCGCAATGGGTGGCGGGACCGCACGCATGCGGCTATCCATGGTGGAAGGGGTGCAGTACATACGCGATCGGCCACACATGGTGGCGCTGCTTGGGCTTACCGCCATCACCACGATGTTCGTATTCCCGAACGCGGCGACCCTGATGCCGTTCTATGCGAAGCACGTGCTGCAAGTCGGTCCGGGCGGCCTCGGCGTGATGATGGCCGCCTCAGGCGCCGGCGCGTTCCTGGGGGCCATATTTCTCCTTGCCCTCCCGCGCAAGTTCCGCATCGGGTGGATCACGACCGCGCTCGTCGTGATCGCCTTGACGCTGTCCGCGCTGGCCTGGTCTCGCTATTTGGCCGTCAGCGTAGCGGCGGTGGCCATCCTGTCATTCGGCATCTCCAGCACCCTAGGGGTGGCCTCGACCATGGTTCAGGAGGGTGTCCCGGACACCCTCCGGGGTCGTGTGATGGGCATCTACTCGCTGGCCTTCACCGGTGTGGCGCCGTTCGCGGCGTTGGCGGTCGCACGGTTAGCCGACGTAATCGGGATGCGCCGAGAGCTTCTTTTGGCTGCGGTGCTCTATGCGGTCTGCGGCGTTCTCCTGATCCGAATGCTCCGCAGAACCAATCGCGAATCACGGGACGGACCGTAACGCGACACACCGCCTTGACGTGAGATATTCAGCCGGCAGGACGGGAGAGCAACAGCGCCAGCAGGTCGTCGCTTTTTGGTGCAGAATGATAAGAAGTCGACATTAACTTCGCGTCTTCAACGGCCTAGCGACGTGCTTCGCGGCGGTGGTTTATCATTTTTGAACCCTTGATGAAGGACCGATCAGTACGGATGTGGTTCGGCATTGACGATTTCCTCACTCGGTACGACCCTGCCGCCGGGGATACCCGGGGCCGGAGCGGGCGGTTCCGGTTTCGGCGGGTGTTAGATAAGGCGCATAAACGTGCGGAGGAAAGCTGGTGATGCGACGAGTCGTCATCCTGCTGGGCGTTCTCGCGGCAGGCTGCGGTTGCGGCTTTGCGTTGAACCCCTCTCTCGACATCACCCAGTACGCGCACAAGGCGTGGACCGTCCAGGACGGGTTCTTCAAGGGCAATATCTATGCGATTGCCCAGACACCTGATGGCTATCTCTGGCTCGGCACAGAATTCGGCTTGTTTCGATTCGATGGCGTTAGCGGAGTTCCTTGGCAATCACCCACCGGTCAGCATCTCCCCGATCAAAACATTAATGCACTGTTAGGCGCGCGCGACGGAACTCTTTGGATCGGGACGTTTAACGGTCTGGCAACCATGAGCGGCGGTAAACTGACCCGGCGCCCGGAACTCGATGGGCGGTTTGTGGAATCGCTGCTCGAGGACCATGAGGGAACGGTGTGGGTCGGCGCGCTGTTCAGTCCTGCCGCGCGTCCTAACGGCCTGCTTTGCGCGATGCGTACCGGGAGCGCGCAGTGCTACGGGAAGGATGGCACGTTCGGAATCGCCGTTCCGGGCTTGCTCGAGGATAGCTCAGGTAATCTCTGGGCCAAGGCAGCGTCGGGGCTGTGGCGATGGAAGCCGGGCCCTCCACAGCGCTATGCGACCCCGCCCTTGGAGGTCAGCGCCCTAAACAAGACCGATGACGGACGGCTGGTAATTGCAGTGCGCGGCGGAGGGCTCCTGCAGTTCACGGGCGACAAAGTGGAGCCCTTTCCGGTGCGAAGCGCAATGCATCCGAAAGCCTTGCTCGGGGACCGCGATGTCGATGCGAATAAGCTGCTTCTGGATCGCGATGGAGGCCTCTGGATTGGAACCGTGGAGCGGGGGCTCATTCATCTACATCGCGGCCGGACCGATGTATTTAGGCGATCCGATGGGCTTTCCGGCGATGTTGTCCTCAGTCTTTTCGAGGATCGTGAAGGCAACATCTGGGTCTCCACGACTGGAGGGCTCGACCGGTTCAGAGAACTCCCCGTCACTACTATTTCTGTGAAGCAAGGTTTATCCAGTGATGCGTCTCAGTCCGTCCTCGCAGGCGCGGATGGGAGCATTTGGGTTGGCACCCACGATGGTTTGACCAGGTGGAAGAATGAACAAATTACAATCTTCCGAAAGGCAAGCGGACTGCCAGATGACATGCTGCAGTCTCTCTTTCAGGACGATCGTGGACGAGTCTGGGCGGCCACGGATCACGGGCTTGCTTATTTCAAGGACGGCAGGTTTGTTGCCTTAGATGCGGCACGCAGCGAAAGCGTTCATTTGCTGCATTTCATCACGGGGGACAGGGCGGGCAACCTTTGGCTTTCCGAGCACCAGAGTCTCTGGCACTTGCTGGACGGACGCTTCGTCGAGCGGATCCCCTGGTCCCAGCAGGGACGCGACTGTTGTGCGTCGGTTTTGCTCTCCGGTCCTGAGCCAGGCGGAGTGTGGCTTGGATGGTGGGGCGACGGCGGGCTGTCCTATTTCAAGGACGGTAAGACCCGTGCCTCGTATAGCGCCGCCGATGGGCTGGGCCGCGGCCACGTTGTCGGCCTCCAACTCGATCATGATGGCGCGCTGTGGGCCGCCACCGAGGAGGGGGGCCTTAGCCGCATTAAAGACGGCCGGATCGCAACTCTTACGAGCAGGAAGGGATTACCCTGCGACACGATTCACTGGTCGATAGAGGACGACGATCGTTCGTTCTGGTTGTACACGGGCTGCGGCTTGGTGCGCATCACGCGGACGGAACTGGACGCGTGGATCGCCGACCCGAAGCACAGGGTTGAGACAACTGTGTGGGATGCGGCGGAGGGTGTCAGACTCCGCTCCGCGGCGGCTAGCACCTTCGGCCCCCGCGTCGCGAAGTCCAGCGACGGCAGGATCTGGTTCGTCACCGGCGAGGGCGTCCAAGTGGTCGATCCCCGTCATCTTGCGGTCAACAAACTCCGGCCGCCGGTGCACATCGAGCAGATCAGCGCCGACGGCAAGCCGTACCAACTCAAGCAAAGGATGCACCTGCCCGCCAAACTCCGCGACGTCTGGATCGACTACACGGCGCTGAGCCTGACGGCGCCGGAGAAGGTCCATTTCAAATATAAACTGGAAGGCCAGGACCGGGACTGGAAAGAAGTGATCAATGATCGCGAGGCCCAGTATTCGAATTTGCCGCCGCGCAATTACCGCTTCCGTGTTATCGCGTCCAACAACAGCGGCGTGTGGAACGAAACCGGCGACACGCTGGAGTTCTCCATTGAGCCGGCGTATTACCAAACGAACTGGTTCCGTGCATCCGTGGTCGCTGCTTTCTTCCTGGGACTCTGGGGCCTTTACCGGCTTCGCGTTTATCAGATTGCGCGCGAGTTCAACGCGCAATTGGAAGGCGGCGTCAACGAACGGTTGCGGGTTGCCCGGGACCTGCACGATACACTTCTACAGAGCTTCCAGGCTGCACTAGTTCAAATGCAGGCCGCTCGTAACCTTTTCTCGCGGCGCCCCGAGCAGGCAGCCCAAAGACTCGACGATGCGATCACCATGGCGGCTGGCGCTATTGCCGAGGGCCGGGGTGCAATTCAGCAATTGCGTGGTCAAGTGGCAGATCCGAGCGATTTGGAAAAGTTGTTGAGCACGGCGGGCGAAGATCTGGCGGGCTCTCAGGAAGTGCAAGAGCATCCCGCGAGTTTCCGGTTGATAGTGGAAGGGGAGCGGCGGCCATTAAAACCGCTCCTTCACGATGAGGTCTGCCGGATAGCCCGCGAATTACTGCGGAATGCGTTCCATCACGCACAGGCAAGCCAGATCGAAGCTGAGATTCGATACGAGGAGCGCCGACTTTGCGTGATTGTCCGCGATAATGGAAAAGGCATCGACCCGGAAGTTCTGAAAGCAGGTGGGCGTGAAGGCCATTGGGGGTTGGCGGGAATTCGCGAGCGGGCGAAACGAACCGGCGCCCAAGTGGATTTCTGGAGCGAAACGGGAGCAGGCACTGAGGTGCAACTGACGGTCCCCGCCTCGATCGCCTACCAGGGGAACCACACAAAGCGCTGGTTTCAACCAGTCCGCAAAAAGAGGGTGACTTCGTGAGCAACGATATCAAAAACTCGATCCGAGTACTTGCCGCCGACGACCATCTTCTTCTTCGGCGGGGCATCGCATCGCTGGTGAACGACGAACCCGATATGAAGCTGATCGCACAGGCTTCGACCGGGCGGGAGGCTATCGAGCAATACCGGCAGCACCGGCCGGATATCACGCTCATGGATCTCCAAATGCCGGATATGAGCGGGATCGAGGCCATGATCGGCATTCGCAGTGAATTCCCGAACGCCAAGATCATCGTTCTAACGACATACGCCGGTGACGTCCAGGTGGTGCGCGCGATGCGAGCGGGCGCGCGTGGCTACCTGCTCAAGGGCAGCGTGCACACCGATCTGGTCGAAACCATCCGCGCCGTGCATGCCGGACAGAAGCGAGTTCCGCCCGAAGTGGCAGCCGAACTAGCCGGGCATGCCGGCGAAGAGGAATTGACGGCCCGTGAAATCGATGTTCTTCGACTGGTCGCAAGAGGAAACGCGAACAAAGAGATCGCCGCTCAGCTTTCGATCACCGAGGAGACCGTGAAAAGCCATGTCGCCCGCATTCTGGGCAAGCTGGGAGCAAACGATCGCACACACGCCGTCACTATAGGTCTGCAGCGCGGGATTATCGTACTCTAGATCCCCCGAAAGAGTGAATCCGCATTCCCAATTTTGAACGTTTCGATCTGATGACAACGTCTTGTAACCTGTTAATGGGTCCGTGTGCAACGTCTGTTTTCGAGCTTCGCGGAAGGTTGGCCGGGTAGAGGCCTTCTCATTCAGCGGCTCCTGGTCGGAGTTGCCCTAATCTACTGCGATTTCGCATGCCTGCGCGCGACACCGGTCGGCGGGTTTGCCGTCCAGCAGAGTATCGGAGCGCTGGCCGGTATTCTGCTGATTGCCGGTTTGTGGACGCCCGTCGCTGGAATCGTGGTGGCCGGCGCCGAAACATGGATCGCTCTATCTGCACCCGCCACTTCAGGAATTCCGGTTGTGTTGGCCGTCCTTGCCTCGACTTTGGCCATGATCGGGCCCGGAGCGTGGTCCGTTGATGCCCGCCTCTACGGCAGGAAGCACATTGCCCTTCCCGAGCCTTAGAGGGGTTTTCAATTCCCCCGAAAGGCGTAATCCGACCTCGATACATCCAGCTATTTGGCGATTCGCCTATATAGTGTTTCGGCAAAACGCAACCGAGAGCAGAATCAGCTTTAGAGGAGGGAAAAATGGCAAGCGCAGCAGTAATCGATTTCGATTCTATTCCGAACTTCCGGAGTGGCGAGAGGGCGTACCCACCTTTCGAAGCGTACATTGACATCGACGAGCAACTCGAAACTTGCAGGTGCACTGAATGGTGTAACCAGTTCGAAGGCATCATCGGCTCAAGCCAGATGCTCCGGGAAGTATTGGAGCAAGTCCGAACTGTCGCGCCAACTGGCGCCACGGTTCTCATCGAAGGGGAAACTGGTACCGGCAAGGAACTCGTCGCGACTGCGATCCACACACACAGCGAACGCCGCGGCCGCCCGTTCGTGAAGTTGAACTGCGCAGCAATTCCCGAGGGTCTCCTCGAGAGTGAACTCTTTGGGCACGAGAAAGGCGCATTTACCGGCGCAGTCTCGCAGAGAGTGGGTAGATTCGAGGCGGCGAACGGTGGAACGCTGTTTCTTGACGAAATCGGGGACATTCCTCTCGCTTTGCAGCCGAAGTTACTTCGAGTGCTGCAAGAACACGAGTTCGAGCGCCTGGGCAGTACGCATACCCGGAAGGTCGATGTGCGAGTTGTCGCCGCAACTCATCGCGATCTTGCCGGAATGGTCGCGCAGAAGCAGTTCCGAATGGACCTATATTACCGGCTCAACGTCTTTCCGATTGCGCTTCCACCATTACGGATGCGCCCGGATGACATTTCCATGCTGGTGGCGTTTTTCGTTGACAAGTTCAGCGAAAGCACGCGCAAAAACATTTCGAGAATCCCTCGGGAAACCATCGAGGCGTTGACGCGCTATCCTTGGCCTGGAAATATACGGGAACTTCAGAACGTTATCGAACGCGCAGTGATTCTGACGGACGGCCCTGTCTTGCGTGTTCCTCTTGCCGGCCTTAAGTCCGAAATCCCAGCGAAAGCGACTCCGGTTCATCCCAGGAGCCTCCAGGGCCTATTAGATGAGACCGAGCGAAATCAGATCCTGCGAACGCTGGAGGAATGCAACTGGATTGTCTCGGGACCGGGCGGGGCAGCGGCCCGCTTGGGGGTCAAACGCACTACGCTCCAAGCCCGAATGCAGAAGCTTGGCATTCGCCTCTCTCGCGTCGTGCTCAGTCAGGATACGCCCGCTGCGAACTGATGCGGGTCGCTGGGGAAGCACCAAACGGAAGTAACGTGCGCGTTCGCACGGTAATATTACGCGGGAAATGGTTTTACAAACACGGGAGATGTCAACCAAATTCGAAGTAAACAGGAGCATTCAATGAATACCGAAATCACTATCCATCCGAAGCTGCAACATTGCGGCATAACGACTGGCAACCTGGAAGCAATGGTCGAATGGTACCGCAAAACGATCGGGATCGTCGTTCACAACCGGGTCAAGGCGCCGACCGGGTCACCGTTCCAGTCGGTAGCGTTCGCCACTAACGATGAGGTCAATCACCGGCTCTCATTTTTCGAGACGCCGGGCGCCTCGATTGACAAGGACAAAGACCGCCATGCAAGGGTGCAACACATCGCTTTCGCATACGAATCACTTGACGACCTGCTCGGCACATATCTCCGCCTGAAGAAGACAGGCATGCTGCCGCTGTGGGCCGCAGACCAGTTCTTTCAGACGGCTATTTATTACGAGGATCCCGACGGGAACATCCTTGAGCTGAACACCAACAATTTCAGCGACGACTGGACGGTGACGGAGCAGTTAAAGGCTTTGCCTCCCCAGGTGCACGTCAATGTCGATCCGGAGAAAATCGTTGCGGCGCGCAAGGCAGGCGCTTCCGCCTGGGAAGTGCACGAGCGCGCCGTGGCGGGAGAGTTTACTCCAGCCAGTTCGTACGAGCTGCACACAACCCGTTGGTAATCGTTGGTCAAGAGAGGAAACTGGTGGAAAACCGTTGGAAATCCAAAGCTACGATCGCGGCGCGTGTTCTTCTCGGGCTCGTGTTCTTCGGATTCGGGTTGAACGGCCTTTTGAACTTGTTCCCGCTTCCGCCGGCGCAGGGCGCGGCTGCAGTGTTCGTCGGCGGACTGATCGCGAGCCGGTACTTCTTCCCGCTCTTGTTCGTCACGTACTTGCTCACTGGGGCTGCACTTGTGACAGAGCGTTACGTGCCGCTGGCGCTGACCGTGCTGGCGCCGGTCATCGTCAACGTAGCTGTGATGCACCTATTCGTTCCCTCGTCGGCAGCGGAAGTGTTTCTCGCGGCCCTCGTAACGGTGCTCGAATTATTCCTCGCTTGGTCCTATCGTGCGGCATTCCGGCCGCTGTTGCGCACTCGTCATGAACCCGTTTTCACCCAGACTCGTTAAGGCAGAGGAGAACCATGATCGGAAGTGAGGCGTATCGAGAGCTCAAGTACCGCGAAGTCAAAGGCAGCCGCATGGCCTATATCGACCACGGCGCGGGCGACGCCATCGTATTTCAGCACGGTCAGCCGGCCTCGTCGTATGTCTGGCGAAATGTCATGCCGCACCTGGAAGGAATGGGCCGGCTCATCGCCTGCGATCTCATCGGAATGGGCGGCTCGGACAAGCTTGATGCGTCGCTGGGGCCAAAACGCTACAGTCTCAACAGTCACCGGGACTACCTGTTTGATTTGTGGTATCAGCTAAATCTCGGCAATCGCGTAGTGCTCGTGCTGGACGACTGGGGCGCGGTGCTCGGGTTCGACTGGGCCAGACAGAATAGTCAGTGCGTCAAAGGCATCGTTCACATGGAAGCTATCGGCGCGCCTCTGAACTGGCCGGATATCCCGGAATACGGTCACGCTTTATTCAAAGCTCTCCGCTCGCATGAGGGGGAGAGAATGGTGCTGGAAGAGAACATCTTCATAGAGAGGATACTGCCCCAGGCGGTGATACGACAGCTCAGCAATGAGGAGTGGGATCACTACCGCTCGCCTTTCCGCAACTCGGGCGAAGATCGCCGGGCGATGCTTTCGTGGCCCCGCAGTCTCCCGATCGAGGGCGAGCCGGCCGAGGTTGAAAAGGTGGTCAGCCGGAACTGCAGTTGGCTGGCGCAAAGCGACGTGCCGAAATTGTTCATCAACGGTGAGCCAGGCACCCTCGCCCGAGGCCGCCTGCGTGAGATCATCCGTCGGTGGCCTAACCAAACAGAAGTTACCGTAATAGGCCGGAAGTTATTACAGGAAGACAGCCCCGACGAGATTGGGGCCGCCATCGCGGATTTCGTTAAGAGTGTGAGAGGACCTGGTGAACTCTAGCCACTCACTGAGCGACATCGCAACCGAACCTTCTGCCGGCGTTTCGGTGCTGGATCGGGTCGCCGTCACCGTTGGCTTCGCGGTCGTGCTGGCGCTGCTGTATTTCGGCCGCGGAGTACTCATTCCGTTCACCGTCGCGCTGATGCTCAGCCTGCTGATCACTCCCTTGGTCCGGGCATTGAGACGGACAGGACTGGGGCAAACCATGTCGGTGCTCGCGGCGGTTCTGGCTTCGGCTCTTGCGTTCACGGCGACAGCTGCATTGATTGGTGCGCAGGTCCTGCGTGTGGCCGAAAGTCTCCCGCGGTACGAGGAGACCATCCAGCAGAAACTGCGGCAACTGGACGAACTGGCTCTCGGCAGGCTCGATGGCCTGACTCGTGAGGCGAGCAGGCTGATTGAGACCCAGGGCGGTAGCGCATTGAGCGGCCGCGTCCCTGTGGAGCTGCACGAGCCGCCCGCCAACCCGTTCCAAATCTTCACACGGGTAACCGCAATCGTCTGGCCGCCGATCGAGACTTCCGGAATTATCCTGATGGTGCTGGTGTTCGTTTTGCTCGAGCACGAAGCGCTGCGCGATCGCTTCATCCGCTTGGCGGGATCCACGAACATACGCCTTACAACCTTGGCGCTCAACGATGCGGGCGACCGGCTCTCGAGGTTCTTTGTTTCCCAGTTCGTCGTCAACGTTGCCGTTGGTGCAGCTATTGGGCTGGGTCTTTTTTTTCTCGGCCTTCCTGATGCGATGCTGTGGGGCGTTCTTGCGGCAGTCCTGCGTTCCGTCCCCTACATCGGGATATGGTCGGCGACCTTACTTTCGACCGCTCTGGCGATAGCCGTCGTTCCGGGATGGTCGCTTGCAATCGGCGTAATCGCAGTTTACACGCTGGTCGAGCTTGTTGCCGCGCAGGCCGTAGAGCCGCATCTCTACGGCCACGCTACGGGACTGTCGCCTCTGTCGATCGTCATAGCGGCGATTTTCTGGAGCGCCATCTGGGGACCCGTAGGGTTAATTCTGTCGACTCCATTAACCCTCTGCCTGCTCGTGATTGGCCGTCACATAACAGCCCTCAGTTTCCTCGAACTGTTATTAGCGGACAGACAGGCCCTGACCCCGCCCCAGAGGTTTTATCAGCGCGTCCTGTCAGGCGACTCGGATGAAATCATTGCGACTGCGCGGACATTCCTCAAACGGAATTCCTTCGCGGAGTACTGTGATCGCGTGCTGATCCCAGCGCTGCACCTGGGTTACCTCGACTTTGCTGCCGGCGTGATCACTCAGGAGCAGCAGATCCGAATGCGCAATGCCGTGGTCGCTGTTGTGTCCGAGCTCAACGGCAGGAAGCCCCGGCGCTTACAGCGACAGCGCCAAAGTTCCGTGTTGGACGACACGGGTCCCGGCACGCTGTTGCGGCGCGAACGCGAACGGTTGATCGGAAGATGGCAGGGGCCGGTGGAGGTTCCGCCTGGCTCCGTGATGCTCTGTATCGGGCTGAGCCTCCCAGCGCACATTCTTGCCGCAGAACTGCTGGTGCGCGCCCTCCGGGAGCAAGAACTCGATGCCCGCCACATTTCGATCAAGGACCTGGACACGGGCCCACCGCCCGGAGTGAACCCGCTCAGTGTGGCGATCGTCTATCTGGTGAGCGCCTTTCCGAGTGCGCAAAGCGCGAACCTCGACCCGCTTTGCGACCGGGTTCGTCAGTCGTTTCCAGGCGCCTTCGTCGTGACCGTCTTGCCCGCACCGCTGTCGGCCCATACTACTTCCACGGCAGATAGCGGCAAAGCGGATTACACCGTCAACTCTTTGGTAGAAGCCACTCAGATCGGGATCGAACGGCTGCACCCGCGGGCTGAAACCTCGGGGACGCGTGAAACCTGATTTGGCGTTTCCGGCGCGAAGATAACGAGTGTGGGCCAGCAAGCTCTTGCCACCAAGACAAATGCAGAACTGTTTTGGCGGCGAACTCCCGAGATCTTATAGCTGAGTTCCTGGAGGCGCTTTCCGTCGCCGCCGGCAAGGATGACGGCCCACTCGTGCATCGGCACGCGTGCGGCTTCTGCTATTTCACTCGTTTGGTCTTCAGGTGGATCATCTTGCCCTCACCGGCGCAAAGTCACTCCCGCCGGAACTGGCGACGAACACTTCCTGAAGTCTCCGCCGCATCAATGAGCGGGCTCTGAATAATCGGGTCTTCGTTGCCGGTACTGTGAGACCTAGTGATTGAGCCGTGTCTCGAATCGAAAGTCCGTCGAGAGCGCAGCGGGTGAAGACGTCGCGAAGGAGCCTCGGGAGCATGGCAGCGGCGTTCGTCACCTCCCGGCTAATCTCTCCTTGAAACGCAATCTCTTCCGGCCATGATCCATTTTCCGAAGCCGTAATCACATCGCCGTTAAGTCCGGGATCGTCCAGGCTTATTGCTACTCGGTGGCGGGCCGGCTCGCGAAGACGCATCAGGCACTGGTTCTGTACAATCCGCGAAACCCATGTTTTGAAACTCGCCTCTCCTCGAAACGAGTTGAAGTGCTGGAATGCAGACAGATAAGCTGACTGCACCGCGTCCAGGGAGTCCTCGTGTACGCAAAGTATTCGGTGCGCTACGGCGATAGAGTACGGATAGCAACGGCGGAACAGTTCGGACATCGCTTCGGCGTCTCCGGTTCGGGAGCGGTCGATCAGTTCCGATTCCGGCTGCGCGCAGGTGGGATTCCAGTGCGAAGAAATCGGCAACGTCTCGGAGTTCATCGATTTATCTCCTCAACAGCCAAAACACTTTTGCCGTTGTTTGTAGCCCGTGCTGGCTTACCGGCAGCGAACCTCAAGCACCGAAGAAGGAACTCGATCAGCCCCCTGCCGCCTGCCCGTTTTCCGGCGAGCATCGATATGGGTGCCCCGACTACTCCTTCGACGAAGGCGCGGGTTTCAGCAGATCGCGTGCTGATACGCGCGCCACTGCGATGCCAGCGCACAAGCAGATCGCGTCCATATTCATCCGCGGCACGCACGGACACCAGATCTATGACGAGTACCCGGCCGCGCAGAACAGAACTTGCCGTCCGCCAAGCTTGGTCGAGACTCGCGACACCGGGTCCTGACAGATTGCCGGCGATCGCAAAGCGTAAAGCGTCGGAGTGGTCGTGGATGTAGTAATCGAGGTTGCTCATTGCCAGCCCCCGCCCAGAGCTTGGTAGAGCTGGACCACGCTCACGAGTTCCGAGTAACGCAGTTGGGCGAGCGTGAGTTCGGCGGAAAGGAGGTCGCGATCTGCGTCGAGGGCGTTAAGTTGCGTGTCCACGCCGCCCTCGTAACGGCGATATGCAAGGCGCTTGCGGTCTTCGAGCGCGGTCACGAGTTCTTGCTGCTCAACCCGGCTTTCGCGGGTGCGTTGATGCGCGATCAGCGCGTCGGAAACCTGCTGGAAGGCTGTCTGGATGGATTTCTCATACGCGATTTGCGCGTCCTGGCGCTGGGCTTCAGCCAGACGCACGTTGTTTTTCAAGCGGCCCGCGCTAAAGATCGGTTGCGTGACCTGGGGGACGAAGCTCCAGATCCGGTTAGGACCGGAAAAGAGACTCGCGAGCTTCGAGCTTTGGCCTCCGATCAGGCCAGTCAAATTGATCTGGGGAAAATATGCCGCTTTGGCTACACCGATATTCGCGTTAGCTGCAACTAGCGACTGCTCGGCGGCGCGGATGTCGGGACGGCGTTCCAGCAGAGCCGAAGGTAAGCCGGCTGGTACTTCCGGCGCGAAAGACTCTTCGCTCAAGTGGCTGGCTCTCTCAATGGCCCCGGGGTTCTTGCCGAGCAGCAGCGAGATCTGGTCCTCGGTTTGTTCCATCTGCTGCTTCAACTGGGGAACACTCTCGGCTGCGCTATCTACCAATTGCTCTGCCTGTCGCACATCGAGCTGCGTGGCGACGCCGCGTACTTGCCGTTCCTGCGTCAGTCGAAGGGACTCCCGGCGCGTTTCCAGGGTACGCTGAGAAATCTCCAACTCGGAATCCAGTTCGAGCAATTGAAAGTAATCGGCGGCGACCTGGCTGACCACCGTGGTTATGACCGCCTTGCGGTTCCAATCGGCATTGAGCAGATCGGCTCGCGCGGCCTCGGTGGCCCGGCGCAATTGCCCCCAGAGGTCGAGCTGGAAGGACAGGAGGTTGAGACCGGCCTGCCCGTAATTGATGTCCTGGTTGAAAGGGATCGAACTCGGTAGCGGCAACTCTCCGTTCCGCGAAATCCGAGTGTAGTTCATTGCCCCGGACGCGCTCAGTTGCGGTATTTGGTTAGCGCGGGTGATGCCCAGATTGGCCCGTGCCTCATCCACCCGCGCTACGGCGTCGCGGAGATCGTAGTTACTGGCCAAGGCTGCCTTGATCAGCTCCCGCAGTTGCGGATCGCGGAACACGTCGAACCATTTCAGATCCGCAAGCGAAGCAGCTTGTGACTCCGGTAGCGGCTCCGGTGCGCGGAAGTTTGTTGGGACCGCCACTTGGGGCCGACGATAGTTCGGTCCGACCGTGCATCCTGCCAGAAGCAGCGCGGCTGTAGCAATTGCAAGGTATGGAGCTCTCATATCAGTCTCCTTGAGCGGGTGAAGGCAAAGGTTCGATGCCGGCGGCTCTCGCGCCGGACAACTTCTCGACCACTACAAAGATGGCGGGAACGAAAAACCTGCCGATGAACGTCTCCGCCAGCATGCCCCCGATCACTGTGGTGCCGATGATCTGGCGCGCGATCGATCCCGCCCCGGATGCGGTCCACAACGGAATGCAGCCGACTATGAAGGCGAGCGCTGTCATCATCAGCGGCCGGAAGCGGATTCTTGCCGCTTGTAGCGCGGCCTCGACCAGGGGCGTGCCCTTTTCATATAGCTCTTTGGAAAAGGCAACAATTAGAATCGAATTCTTCGCGCCCAGGCCGATCAGCATGACGAGGCCGATCTGGAGGTAAACGTCGTTTTCGAGCTGCACCATGTAGGCCGGCGCGAACGCAGTCAGCAACACGCGGCGCAGCCAAAGAACGGCAACGGCGCCGAAGACCGCTACCGGCGTGCTCAGCAATACGCTGAAGGGCAGGGACCAGCTCTCATAAAGCGCCGCCAGTACCAGAAACACAAACACCAGAGCGAATCCGAAAATCACCCATGAGGAGACTCCCTGGCGCGCTTTCTGCTCCTGATACGACATGCCCATGTAGTCGAAGCCCATTTCTCCGGGCATGGTCTGGCGAAAGACTTCTTCGAGGGCCGCCGTCGCCTGATCGGAACTATAGCCGGACGCTGCGCTGCCATTGATCTGAGCCGCGCGGTATTCGTTGTAGCGCATGATGAACTCAGGACCGGTGCGGGTCTCGAATCTCGCCAGAGCCGCCAATGGCACCGCCTGGCCCTGACTGTTGCGGACGTAGAATTTTCCAAGGTTGTACGTATTCGACCGGTAAGGAGACTCGGCCTCGACATAAACCTGCCAGGTGCGTCCGAAATCGTTGAAGTAGTTGATGAACAGGCCGCCCATGTAGGCCTGAATCGTCTGGTAAACATCGGTGAGGGCGACACCCTGCTTCAGCGCCTTATCGCGGTCCACTTGGAGAAATCGCTGGGGCACGCTGGGCAGAAAGGTGGTATTGATACTGCCGATTTCGGGACGCTTGCGCGCGGCCGCAAGAAATTTGTCGAGGTTATTCGCCAGGAATTTTGGCTCCTTGCCGGCCCGGTCTTCCAGAACAAACTGAAAACCCCCGGAGGTGCCGACTCCGGGGATGGCAGGCGGCGAGAAGCCGAAAGCGATTCCCGCCGCCAGCCCGCCGAGCTTGCGGTTCAGGCGGTTTTTGATAGCCTGAAACTGCTGATCTCTGGTCTTGCGATCCTCCCACGGTTTAAAGGTGACGAAGAAGAATCCGTTGTAAGTCGTCTGCGCGGAGCTCAGCAGGTTAAAGCCGATCACGGTGGTCGCGTATTCTACGCCGGGAGTGCCGAGGAGAATCTTCTCGACTTGCGATCCTGCCTCACTGGTACGTTCCATCGAGGAGGCTAGGGGAAGCTGCAAACTGGCGAACATGTAGCCCTGATCTTCATCGGGCAGGAAGCTGGAAGGGAGCCGTCCCGCAAAGAAAACCCCGGCAAGGCCGCAAACGACCAACAGCGCCATCACGACAGAGCCCTTGCGTATCGCGACGTGGGACCAGCGGACAAACCCGTCCGTAGCGCGTTCCCAATAGCGATTGAAGAAGCCAAAGAAACTCCCGAGCAGTCCGCGGCGCAGACCGCCCGCGGGCTCTGCTCTCAACAACAATCCGGCCAATGCGGGGCTGAGCGTGAGGGCATTGAAGGCCGAGAGCAGCACCGAGATCGCGATGGTCAGTGCGAATTGCTGATAGAGTCTTCCGG